>Ga0209204_1002480_pt1 | contig 15044 bp, 12 predicted proteins | sample AD_JPNMR2_MetaG_FD_184425 | JGI IMG/M metagenome (GOLD analysis project Ga0209204, IMG submission 184425) | Active sludge microbial communities of municipal wastewater-treating anaerobic digesters from Japan - AD_JPNMR2_MetaG (SPAdes) (version 2) | ecosystem: Engineered > Bioreactor > Anaerobic...
AGCTCAGCTTCAGGCTTATATGAAGTTAATACAATGAAGGATTTCAATAACGATATAGTCAATTGGAATGGTAGCTTAATAATCGGTCCTCGCGCTGCCGCTGGTGCTGCTGGCACCTGATCATTCTTACAATCTGAATTTGAGCTAAGGGGCGGCTGCGGCCGCCCTTTTTTTTATTATTGAATATTCTTTTTTTACAGAGGCTTAATCAACTCCAAGAAAAATCGGGACACCCTAGATATTCACCTTTTTTCGATTGGAGTCGGTGGCCGAAATCATCAGATTAGGCAAGTGCTTTGACTCCTCAGTAGTCATTCATCTTTTTGTTCCTGAAAATGGCTACCTGATGGATGTATAAAGGCCTGCTCAGTACTATCGGCTCGAGCTTGATTTTATTGAAGTCTGTAAGATTGGAATGATCAGAGGTTCTCTTTTGGCTCAGGCCGAGATTTTCTAATATTTTAAGAAGCCAATCCCATCGGGGATGCGGTGAAGAAAGCATTATCAGGCCATCTTTTTTGCATAGATTACAGAGGGCTTCGAGGCAATCAACATGTTCAATAACCTCAAGGGCAACCACTACCTCAAATGAACCTTTGTCAAAACCAAGGGCTTGCCAATCCATTATGTCTCCCACTATATCAGCTGGTCCTTTCAAGTCCAGAGTAACCGTTAGATGCCCATGTTGCCTGAGCTGGCTCGAAAACCAGCCATCCCCGGCACCGACCTCAAGGATGTAGGATTGTGGCTTTAGATATTTTAGGAGCAGCTTAAGCTTTCTCCTTCTCGATATCTCGCTCAAGATTGGTTGTTTCTTTTTTTCCATTTGATCTTAGCGTTATCGGTCTTGTTCAGGCTGTTTCATGATATTCTTCCTCAACATTTATATCCCAGGGAGAGAGGTGTTCTCCAAGTAGGTTTCGGGCGGCATAGATACCAGAAAGCATAGAATGATCCATATTATTGTAGCGGTGGAGGCCATTTCTGCCAATTGTTTGAATGAGTGGCAAAGTGTTAAGGTAATCTCTTACCACTTTCACCCTGGCTTGGTAATTTGGAGAGTAAACCGGATAGGCTTTCGGCACCTTGATGACCACCGCATCAATCAGGTCTTTTGCTTCGGCAAAATGCAGCTTGGTTAAATCTTCTATCGCCATGTCGGCCAACCCGTTTTGAGGCTGGCTCCAGATTGGATCTGAATCGAAACAGAAATATTCAAGACCAAGCGAAGTGGTTGCCGGGTCAGGCACCATTTCTGGATTCCAGTTTTTGAAATTTTGTAATCGGCCGGCTTTTATCTCGGGAGAATGGATGTAAATCCAGTTATCGGGGAAGATATTATCCTTATTTAGAATCACGCCAATAGTAATGAAATCGCGGTATGATAGGTTTCTGGCTGAAGTCACGACCTCATCCGGTGGAACTGGACGAAGCGATAAGATAAGCTCGGATAGAGGGGCGGTCGAAATTAAAGCGTCTCCTTTTATTTCTTCTATTTGGCCGTTAGTCTCGACTTTGACTTTTACCTTATCTTCACCCGAAAGGTTTATTTCCAGCGATTTTGTTCTTAGCTCTACCTTACCTCCTTGAGATTCAATCAATTCCGCCATCTTTTCCCAGAATTGCCCTGGCCCTCGCCTGGGATATTGAAACTCATCAATAAGTGTCCTAACCTTTTGCTTCCCCGTTAGCCCGAAAGCATTGAGGACGGCCGTGATCAGAGAGAGTCCCTGAATTCTCTGGGCCGCCCAGTCGGCGCTTATTTGCTGGCAGGGAATTCCCCAGACCTTTTCTGTGTAAGTTTTAAAAAAGATTTCAAAGAGCTGGCGGCCAAACTGATTAACAACCCACTCCTCAAAGCTCGTAGGGTTTGGATAGGGTTGAAGGCGGGCTTTAAAGTAGCTGAAGACTGACGAGATCGCCGTAAGAGGGCCGAGATTCCACAGGGCATTAAAAGGCTTGATGGGATAATAGAAAAATTTTCCCCGGTAATAAATTCTCGAAAGGCGAGGGCGAAGAAGAAAGTCATCAGGTAAGACTTCTTGCCAGATTTTCTGGACTTCTGGATATTTCGTGAAGAAACGATGACCGCCTTGGTCGAATAAGTATCCCTTGTAGTTGATGGTCTTGGCTATTCCGCCGACTTGAGGGTCCTTTTCGATCACGATGACTTCCTGACCGTTCTTGGTTAGCTCATAAGCGGCGGTAAGTCCAGCTGGCCCGGCCCCGCTGACGATTACCTTCATCTATTTCGTCTCCTTTTTAGATTCCTCTCTCAGGTATTAAATTGGAGGGATTTGATTCAGTCATTTTATAGATTTTTTCGTTTATTCTTTTAGCCAGGGAGGCGTTTCCGGACTTAAAATAGCAAACCGCTAAGCGCTTGTATTGCTCAAAGCGATGCTCTGGATAGGGCTCAAGTTGGAGAATGGCTTCGTAATACATAGAAGCTTTATTGTAATTTTTTTGTGCCTCTTCTTGAGAAGCCAGTTTGGCCAGAAAATCAAGGTTAAACTGTGAGACGGGGATGTTGCTGAATCCTTTTAAAAATTCCGAAAATTCAGGTGAATAAGAACTGAAAAAATCGGCGGGAGAGGAGATTAATTGAACTGGTAGTTGTTTGTCGGTGGCGGCGAGAACGGGATTGAATGATATCTGCCCGTTTTTCAATTTAACTTCATGAAGCATGGCTTTTTTAGTAGTATAAAGAAACAAATAAACTTTTTTGTCCGGATAGCAGCCGAAAAGTTTCTCGAGATATTGCGGCTTATAAAGGCCATATACAAGACTTTGTTTCAAATAGGGATCATTTTGAGTGAAGCCGGCTGTCCAGCCTGTGTCGGGGAAATATTTATTGGCCATATACAAAGGTCTCAGCAAAACTACAGCATTATCTATATTCAGAGTCTTAATTGTTTCATCGAATCTTTTATTGAAGCTCAAGAAGTCCGGGTAAATTAAATCAACAATATAAGCCTCGGGCGATTGTCTGGCAAATGAAGGCAATCGGATCGCGTAGGCATAGATTGTAAAAATAACCAATAGAGCGACTTGAACTGAACGCCGGTTTAGCTTCAGGACTCTTGAAAAGTGGGATGCTCTGATGAATTCAACGATGCCTGCGGCTGTTAGCAAGACGAGAATCGAGAATAATTGAAAATACATTCTGGCCCCGAGAATAGGTGATAAACCCCAGTAAATAAAGAGGCCAAATACAGTTGATATAATCATGAACAAGAGAAGAGCTTCCGGGTTTCCTCTTTCTCTATTCTTGTAGTTCTTAGCAAAGTAAAATACATACAAGAGAATCCCCAAGAGTGAAGAAATTGGCCAGCCAAAAAGATGCAGGTGGAGCTGGTAGAAGTGCGCGGCTGTCAGATCGGCACCTCTAAGAAACGTGTGAGGAGTGTCTGTATAACCTTTTCTGCCGAAACCGAGACCGTGCTCTGGGCCATATTTTTCTATATATCCCATTTTAAGAGGATAGCCAGTTGTCCCATAGTTATAAGCCAGTAAGGCTGCCAGGCTGATAGCCGCTATAAAGGCCATCAACAGGGCGGCCTTCAGGTATTTTTTAGATTCCTTAAACATTAAGAAGAGTAAATAAATGGCTGGCGGAATGGCAAAAAGGACTGATTCATAGGGCCTTATGAGCAAGGCCACGAAGAAACCAAAGCCAGCTAATAGGCTATTTTGGCGACCGGGGTGCTTGAGAAACCGGATATAGAATAAAAGAAAAAGAGTACAAAAAAAGAGATGAGTGATATGGGAAAGCATAGTTGAGGATAAAATCAAAAACCAGTAAGAAAGTGAAGCCAAAAGCGAGGCCAGAAAGGCGACTTTTTCGTCAAAAAGTTCAATGCCGAGGAAAAAGATGAGAATTATGGTCAGGGCAGCAAACAGTGTATTGATAATCCAGGGTGCCTTAAATATATGGCCTATGGAAAGGAGCGCAGGAAAACCCGGGGGATATTGAGAATACCAGCGACCATTGTTTATGACATGTGGGAAATCGAAGATTTCCTTAGCGCAGGGTGAGGGGACATAGAGGCGACCTTTAAGGAAAATTTTGGCCTGAAAATTATAGGCAGCTTCATCATGGACGTGTGGGGTGCGATTAAAGACATAAAGGGAGATAAGGTTGGTTGTGAGAAAGACCAGAGCAGCGAGAAGATACACCCAAATTAGATATTTTGACGCCTTTCCTTTCCCCATAGGTTAAGTATTTTAAGATAATAAATCCCTTATAACAACTGGAATATGAATTCCTTTATGGTTATACGCATTCTTAGATGTGATAGCAAATTCCACTCTTTTGGTCAGATTATGGTGGCTGCTTTGTTCATTTAAATAAGATAATCTGGCCAGCGAGCGTTTCTGTGGCATCTCGTGTTTAGCGCAAACCGATTTTCCAGCCAAGAGCCTTAAATAAATTTATATTTTCTTTGCTTACATAAATCTCTCTGTCAAATAAAGACATTGCTACGTAATCTTTTTCAATTTTATCGAATAGCCAATCCAAGTTAACTTTTTGACAAATCTGGGCGTTTACTACAAACCTCATTAAGCCACTTTTTCCCCTTAGGGCAATTACATCAGGCGGGCTGTTTTCGAAAGTTTGGATGAAATATGTATCTGGTTCCGGCCCAAGATCAAGTCGGTGCACATCATTCCAAACATTCCTGTCTGTCACCAGCATGAAATAATATCCCCAGTTCCGTGCTAATACTGGTATATGATTTGGACCCGTGCTCATATAGGTAAGTCCTGAAGGCATTGTGGCTTCATTAAAATAATCATCGTATTTAGCGACAAGAGGAGATTGATTCATCTGAGATCTTTCGAGGAATACAGGATAGACCTCAAAGACCTGCTTAGCCTGAGCGGTGATAATGATTAAGAGACCAAGGATGGTTAGAATACTTTCTCTGGTAAAGCGTCCCGAATAAAATTTAACCGTCTTAGTACCTGTTATTCTTAGTATCAAAATCACATATAGAGAAAATACGGCGAAAAAAGTCGGTATAAAATAATGAGACCAGGTAAGGCCGTTTGAGATAGTAGTTGCAAAAAGGTTAGCGGCCATTAAGGAAAGAGAAATGATTACTACTCTTTTATAATCAATTTTGGGATCTTCAGCTGGTCTGGCTAATTCATAAATTACTAACAAGAAGAAACATAGCAATAAGAAAAGGTTCAGAGAAAAAAGGGCAGTTATACTGGTAACCGGGTTTGCTTCCTCAAAGGTCAGAGGCAAGTGTTTTAAAGAATTTAGCGAAATGACGGCTTGAAACCATTGTTTAAAGCTTATGTTCCCAAGTTTACAATCAAGAAAAACAAATAAAACAAATGAGGTTGCGGTTAAAAGAATAAACAAAAGAACCGGGAAAATTATCTTCTTTCCGACTGCTTTTCCAGGCTTCCCGATAAGCCCTAATAAATAAAGAGCGGCAAACGCAACAATAAAGCCAATAGTGATAATCCCCCCTTTAGGTAAAATCGCATTTCCTGCTCCCATTAAAATGCCACCCATCATCAAAAGAATGGTGTCAATTACCTTATTTTTGCCGGCCACTGTTTTTATTATAAATTCGTATAGAAAAAACAACCCGCAGATTGTATAGGCATAAGAAATCCAGTCCGGCCTTATTTGCCAGATATGCCTTAGTGTTTGGTGGCTATAACCTATGCTGGAAAAACTGAGCAGAATGATTGTCCACCAGCCTAAGCCCTTCGGACGAGATTTTATCAGGCTTGAAAGCCAGGCAATTAATATGACTAACGACAGAAAAAAGTGAATAAATATTATTGACCTGGTGGCGGTTGCCCACTGGCGCACAGTATCAGCAGAGGTTATGTTTTTTAGCCACCAGAGAAAATGGTTAAATAGGGTAGGATGGTTTTCTATGAAATCGACAAATGGACGCTGGCCTTGTCCGACGAGGTAAGCAACATGCAGATGCTCAGCTTCATCATGATCAAGATCTACCTGAATCGGAAAGAAAATGAATAATAGATTATGGAGGGCACAGGCTGCTAGAAACAAAGCTAATAAAAAGAACAGGGCTTCTTTTTGCCGAGACTTCTTATGGATATTGCCTGGATTATTCCGACTGGTTAGGAAATCCATTTTAACAGCTTTATGACCCCCATAGAGGCCACTTTTTTATGGGCAGATACATTGTCTCGATTTTTTATATCTGTATAGTTTCTTTTGAAATAGTTATAGGCCTCTAAAAGCATCTCTTCATTTGATTTCGTAGGCTGCCAGCCCAGTTCAGCCTTAGCGCGGCTTGTATCAAACTCGAAACTCTCTGAAATCATATTATAGTGATATGGTCCCAGAGGTGATAATCTCAAGAAATGGGCAAATTTCATGACCAAAATCATTGGCCGCCGTGGTAAGCTTTTTATTTTCGATTTAGATCCTGCCTTGTCTATAACATATTGATAAATTTCCCGAAGTGTTTTGGGGTTATCGCTTCCTATGTTATATATGGCTGTCCTGTCTATTTCAGAGGCTTTTATACAGGCCGAAACCAGATCAGGAGCATAGATAAATTGATATCTATTATCTCCTTTGCCAACTATCCAGACTTTCCTATTTTCGTATATAAACTCATAGAATATGGCTAAGAGCCCAAGACGGCCTTCACTTGTTATGGTTGGTACTCTTAATATGACTGAATGAAGCTGGTCGGCTAATGAAAGAAGGATTTTTTCGCCCTCAACTTTAGATTTTCCATAGATTTCGATCGGAGCTGGTGGCTCGTCCTCTTTTATAGGCCTGTTCAAAGGTTTTCCCCACAGACAGTTACTTGAGATGAAAACCAGATGTTTGGTCCCATGTTGAATGCAACTCTCAGCAATATTCCTTGTACCATTTACATTGGTTTCCATAAGAGCGGATTTACTTTTAACGGAATGAGCCAGCATGGCAGCCACATGGAAGACGGCGTCAAATGGGCCTTCTCGACCGAATATCTGATCAACTGCAGTTTTATCTCTTATGTCGCAAATGTAGTCAGACTTATTCGGATGTTTAAAATCGGCAGGACAGATATCGATGTTCACACAACGGTGCCCTAAGGAAATGAGTTCTTCGATTAAAATTGAACCGAAAAACCCAGATCCGCCTGTTACCAGATAATATTTCATTTTCTTTGCCTTTCGGTTAGAATAATTTTAAGGGGCATATGGTGTCAACTAATTTCTACTATTCGTGGCCAGGGGATGGTATTTGGGTGAAAAGGATGATTGGCGGAGTCTGGTCCGCTGTGGCCTATTCCTATGAAAAATGGGGACAGATTCTATATTTCCTATTTTTCTGGCAAAGAGCCAGTGCATTCTGATAAAATGAAAGCCTGTCTTAGGGCAAAAGATGTCTATTTTATTGTGGTTATTAGAAGGCTGCCCAAAGTCAGGGGATTACGCCTACGATAACAAATGATTGACGATTTTGAAAGATTCATAGTGGAACGTTTTCTTGAATTCTATAATCAGCATGCCAAATCAAATTTTCAGATAATAGGAAAAAAAGACGAGGAAGTTCGGAACGGACCTTCCTATGACTACCATTGTTCGGATTCATTGTCCAACCGCCAAATGGCCATTGAGGTTAAAAGGCTTATTCCCAAAGAGACCGGATTTGAAGCTGGGATCAAAGACTGGTTTAAAACATACGTAAAAAATGCTTTAAATGTTCAATTTAAAGGAACGTACGCTGTGTTTTTGAGATTAGATGAGTTAAAAGAATCTGATTTTCGCGATAAGAAAAAAAGAAAAGCTTTTTTCGATCAATTGAAGGAACAGTTGGAGGAAAGATTAACTGATAATAAGAACGCCATTAGGCTCATCGAATTACCAACTGAGCCGAAAATATATTTGTTTAAATCTGATGATGGAGGTAACGATATTTTTATAAAGACAATCAGCTTAGATTCAGCCGATCAGAACGAGATTAAACGGATCCTGACAAACTCCCTAAAAAAGTTCTCTAAAGGTTCAGAACAGACGCAATTAAATGTGATCCTGCTATTAGAACAAGGAGATATGTGTCGATGGGATGATATTGTTGCTGCTATCGATGACCTATCTGGGGACCGCGATTTCTCGGCCGTTAACGAAATATACAATCTGGCTATTTGGGAAGAAACGTGCATAGCGCGCGTTTACCCTTTAAACAGGATTATGGAATCAGAGTTTTTCTGCCCCAAGAAGTACGAGGAAAACTGGACGTTTATTTCGGAATGTATGGAATATTTTGGTATAAAAACGGGGACATAGCTTATATCTTCTATTTTTCAGGCAAAGAACCAGGGTGCTTAGAATACAGGTGATGCTATAAAAGCCAAGTGCTTATTATTGAAGCAAGAGGAAAAGCTGTTTTTATTTTGTCCAGATATACACTGCCGCAATTGAGGCAAATAATTTCCTTAAAATCCTTTAGAAATACTTCGGTCTTTTCGCCGTTTCTATCCCTCCATATTCGCTTCTGCCGTGTCTGGTTTTTTAGAGATTCCTCGCTGATTGCACGTAGCCTAACCTGCCAGGGATATAATCTGGCACATTGGGTACGACCTCAGATATTTCTTTTCAATAAAAACTGGAATAAACAGAATGACTTTGCTAACAACATGTCATTTCTTCTTGAATAAGCTTCCTTTAAGTTCGGTTAGAGATTTGCCTGATTTTTGGTGGATCCAGTAATCAGTGGGAACCCAATAACTTACCGGTGATCCAAAAGCAAAAAAGCTCAAGCCTGTTGCGAGGGTTATAGCCATATTCTTTCTGTTTCTCAGGGCTTCTAAGGCCTTCGGCACCCATCTCTTTACATAGGCATCGCTTTGAGCCTCAGCCTTGGCCAGAATTTCCTTTTCTTTTGATAGTAGAAGTTGCGTTGAAGGCTCATCAAAAATTACCATAATCCAATTATAATCAAGGCGCTCTGGGTCGGGCCTGGCGGTAAGCCCCGTCTCTTTCAAAATAAATGTATCGTCCTTATTAATAAGTCCTGCCTTAATGAGCGCACCCCAACTCCAGTATCTTTTTTTAGTTCTAATAGTTCCAATCTGGTCTTCGGCAATGATATAGTACTCAGATTTTGAGGTTCCTCTGAATCTGGCTAGCCTCAGACCGCGTATTTGCTGCCTTAAGTCCGAATCCAGGGCTGCCCTGATCGCCTCCGCCTTGAAACCTGTCCCTATTAAGACGCCAATCGGCTGGTCAAGAATGTCATCAATAGTGGTTTCATCAACACCCTTGAGGCCCAAACCTAAGGCCCAGTCTCTAACCTGTTTTCTGGGAGTGGAGTTAGGTTGCCAGTTTTTAAGATAGTGGATAAGTTGCTCGACGGCATCTACATCTATTTCTCCATTTTTTAGCTCGAAGATGCGAAGTTCAAAGCCGTTGTCTTCACGTGGCGCAAGGCCAATAATATCCACCCGTCCTAGCCCGCCCTGGTCTGATTTGATTATGACCTGAGCTCTCACCAGTGGTTGATTACTTTGAGCATCAGCAACAGAACAGCCGATAACAGATGGATTGTTCATAAGAAAGGATTCCATGTCTCGTTCGGATGAAAACCCCTCAATATGACCAATTTTTTCTGATAGTACCCGCCAAATTTCGGATCGTGTATCGTCTGGCATGACTTAAACCTCCTTTAGGATTTTGAGTGTCGGAGGACGGTGGGCAGTTAACGAAAGGGATCTTTTTAGGCCGTCCCAGGCCAGTGGGCTCCAGCTTAAGACTTGCCTTCTCATAAAACATATTGGTGGCACAGAACTAGAGCCTCTGACTTGTTTCGGACTCGCGATAATTTTATCCACAGTTCCCCTTCACTTCGTTGATAAATAAGGATAACTCTTTAACAGAATGAAAGTCAAAAGGAAAAAAGGGAGGGAGAGAAGGGCATGGGGAAGCGAAAAAGTGGTGCCGACAATGGGGACACAATCTATATTTCCTGTTTTCAGCTGGAGAGCAAATGTATTTATAATATAGTTAGTGCTGCGCAGTTCGGGCTGGTATTCTGATGGAATCAGGCGATTTGGTGATGATCATTAAAACGTGATCATGGGCACTGCCGGCACAAATCATCGCATTAGGCAAGCGGCAAGGAGCAAGGAGCGATGGTATGATTACCAGTAGTTTCATTTTCATTCCGGGAATCGGCGAAAAGACAGAAGAACGTTTGTGGAAAAGTGGCGTTTTAACCTGGGATGATTTTAAAAAGGCTGATGTCCCTTTTCTTAATGAAACTAAAAAAAGGATCATCGAAGATTACCTGGAGCTGGGGAGAGACGCCCTTGATAGAAAGGATTCCTCCTTTTTTGCCGAGAATTTACCGAAAGAAGAATACTGGAGATTATATAAAGATTTCCGCGACGAGACTTTATTTCTCGATATAGAAACCACAGGTTTATCACGACACTATGATGTGATAACCCTCATAGGCACGTCTGATGGCGACAATATCAAGATTTTTTTAAAGGATAATAATCTGAGCGAGATAGTGGACTACCTGCAGAATTTTCAGATTGTTGTTACTTTTAACGGGAAATTATTTGACTTGCGATTTATTAAAAAGGCCTTCCCCGGGATCAAGATGCCGCCTGTTCATATTGATTTAAGGTATTTGCTCAGGTCGCTCGGGATTAATGGTTCTCTTAAAGATATAGAAAAAATGCTGGGCCTGAAAAGAGATAGCGATGTAGAGAATATCAGGGGCGGGGAAGCAGCTGTATTATGGACCCGATTTGTGAAAGGGGACGATGAAGCGCTACGGAAGTTAGTTTTGTATAACATTTATGACACGGTCAATTTAGAGAAACTTATGCAATTCTGCTACCTGAAGAAGGCAGAGAAGAAAATGGGGAAAAATATCCTGCCTGAAATGAAAATGGAGAATGTCATCGGTCAGGAAAAGTCATTCGATGACTCTGAAAGAAAAGAATTCGGCTATCGACTTGTCCCTTCCGGCTTGGCTGTGCCTGAGATCAGGATAAGCAGGGAGGATAATAGGCTGGAAATTAAGGCGGATAATAAGACTTTGCTTGGCGTTGATAGAAGCAAAATAAAGAGCACAGAAATCAAAGTGGGCAGCTTAATAAATCGGATAAAGAATAGTGGCTACAAGCCGCTATCGGTTGGAATAGATTTGACAGGTTCTGAAAACAAAGCTTCAGGTATTTGTATCCTGGAAGAAGGGAAAGCATATTTGAAGACAGCCTTGACGGACGAAGAAATTATCTCAGCCGCGATTGCTGCCAAGCCCACCATAATATCAATCGATTCTCCACTCAGTTTACCCCGGGGCAGATGTTGCACCAGCGATTCATGCCAATGCAGAAAATATGGCATTTTGAGGGAGTGTGAAAGGATTTTGATGAAAAGGGGCGTGCCTGTTTATCCCTGTCTGATTAAAAGTATGCAAAAACTCACAGCCAGAGGCATCAGGTTATCTCAAATTTTCCGGGAAAAGGGGTTTAAAGTAATAGAGAGCTATCCTGGTGCGGCTCAGGATATCCTGCGCTTCCCGCGAAAGCAGCTTGATTTAGATGAGCTGAAGATAGATTTAATGAACATGGGGATAGAACTCTGCCCGGGCGAGGAGCCAATAATCCATGATGAAATTGATGCTCTCACCTCGGCCCTGGTTGGCTATTTTTATCTGATCGGAATGTATGAAGCCATAGGCAACGATGAGGAAGGATACTTAATTATCCCGGATCTGTGAAAAATAGGGGATACAGTCTATATTTTATATTTTTTTACGGGGCGGCTTTCTGTGTACCTATTTTAATTTGAATCCCAGTAACCCTCTGATTCCTTCCAGGGCAACTATACTGGTTGATATATATCTTAAGGTCCTTTCATTTTAGGAAAGTTATATAAGATAGATATCAATAAGCTATAATAAAAGCCCTAAAGATTAAGGCCGGCCATCAAATCTTTTAGATCGCTAATAACTGTTTTCATCTCCGGCAGCGGAGAAATCAGCCTTCCAAGCTCCTTTTCCCAATACGGGGCCAAAATATCTTCAAGATTCGGAGGGAAGACATGCTTGATTCCCAGCTGCTCAATAGGGATGTTTTTGACAGCGAATTTTTCTTTAACCAGATGTTTGATCCGGGATCTATCAAAGTCCATTTGACTTAACTTCCAGAGGTCAAAGTAATCCCTGCATTTTTGCCGTTCCACTATCGCTCTGAGCTTGGAGGTGAAAATCTCTTCTAAAGATTCGACCTTGACTTCAAAGGGAACATAGTCTGAATATTCAGGATAAACGGTTTTGACTGCGGGCTGGTCAATAAGGTCGTCTTTGGTGATATCGACTTTTATCCAGTTCTTTCCGATAACCCCCTGATATTGAATCTTCAGTTGCAAATAATCGGGATTAGAAAACTGACTCTTCAAGTTGAACTCAAGGCCAGATTTATTTTTTGCCGCAGAAAGGGCTGTCTCAAACCTGCCTGAAATATCGGAAAGCTCATGATCTATTAGACTGAAATCCAGGTCTTCTGAAAGCCGCCACAGGCGAGGGAAATATATCTTAGCAAGGGCAGTCCCACCTTTGAAGACCAGGTCTATATTTTGGGAAATCCCAAATAGGAGCCAGCCGAGAACATAATCTTTTTCGATCAGCATCAGGTTAAGATGTTTTTGCCTCGCTTTTTCCAGAAGTTCTCGCCGGTCTATCAATAGGTCCACCTTTCTGGATTGATATCAACGTTAACTAACAGCTTCCATTTATGCAGATGCTTGCCCTGACGCGGGCCAAGCGGGTCGAGCCAGGAATAGCCGCTGGTTAATGGGACGTCCTGGAAGGTGGCTGCATATTTTTCAAACAGCCCTGTAGCTTCAAGAATATATCCAAGACGCTTGAAGACCGCCACATTCTTTATCTTAAGGCCGTACTCTTTAATCAGGGCAAAATCGAGTTCCTGGTGACCGAAATAGATGGCTCTGGCCACTTCATCTATTCCCCCGGCATGTTCCGGGTGTTCCAGGCAATCGACGATGGTTTTATTTTTGTTGGAGATGTTAACTTTACGAGTCTCAATTTCTATTTCGTCAAGGCCAAAAAATTTGTCTTTCTTTAACTGGATGAAAACATATTTTGAATTCATTATAACCATATTGGGCTTGGGAACTGCGGTGGCTACAAATACGGTTGCCGGAATTTGATCGGACAGGCCGTGGTAATTAAGAGCTGACCAGAAACCTATATAGTATGGATCGGCCAGATAAGAAGCAATGACAAATTCGTGGATAATGTAGCTGTCAGCTCCTTTAGGACCTATTTCTAAAGGGACGATAGCATAAAAGCCGCGTTTCAGCTGTAGAATCCATTTTTTCTTTTTCAGTCGGTGGAGGATAAGATAGGGGCTGTGCCCGACGATGTTCCTGGCATCATCGGCTGTAAACAATCTTTTATCAAGTCGGGCCAGCTCGGATAGAAGGAAGGCTTCTTTTTCCCCGAGCCCTTGTTTATATAATTCTTTCATTTCTTTCATATTAAGAAAGTTATGTAAGATATATATCGATTATGAATTACCGGGGCCAGGAATGTCAAGACGAAGAAACAGGGAAAAGATGAAAGGGGAAAAAGGGGGACACAATCTATATTTCCTATTTTTTCGGAGGAGATATATCCGCTTCTTAGAGCAAAAAGCTAAAAGGTGGACAGCGCCAAATTTCCCGGAATTCAGGGATTTAGAGATTCAGCGACTCAGCCGGTTCAGCCAGATTGCCTCGCCGCCCTGGAACGAGTCGCCAGCAGCTTGAGAACGTTATCTTTAGTCAAAAGGTTTAGATCAGATGCCCTTTCTAAAAAAGGCCGGACATCTTCAATGACCTGCCGCCACTCAACAGCCTGGAGCTTTTCGGCCACGAGCTTGGTCCAGTTATTCTGGTCAAGCTGAGGACCGCTCCAGCCTGTTTGCTTCAGTGCCTCGTTGAGATAGTCGAAATTTGGTTCCGGCCAGGATTGATCCGAAAGATACCAGAAAAGGTCGTAGATGTCGCGCCCTTTGGTATAATTTCTGGCGAGCAGGGCATGCAATTTTCCGCTGAGAAGTGTTGCCTGATCATAGTGATGAATGTTCAAAAGGACAGGACGGCGGATAAGGGTAGTATCGGTTTTACCGCCAGTCGGAGGTTGGCTGTCCAGCTCGATTTTAACCGAGAAAACCTGGGACTGGTGCGGAGAGAGGCCGAGTTCAAAAAGGAGCGAGGGGAAGCGGAGAATGGCTCGTCACCGGCCAGATCAAGAAGCTGTTCCCATTTCATGGCAGTAATATACCAAATATGTCCAATTCAGGCAATAAAATAAAAATAAAATAAAAGAGGAAAGCCTGAAATTATTAATTGTATCGTTATTCTGGCTTTATATTCTAGCTTCATTTTCGAGGGGCGGTGACTGGACCGTTAGCCACAATGGTCACCGGGGTTCGGTCCGGGACAAACTCATAGAGCTCCCGGATATCCGGATTAAAGAGGGCGATACAGCCGTTGGTCCAATCATGGAATTCGTGGATTTCGGCCGGATTAGCATCGCCGGGTTCGAGCCCCGGGCGAAGCGAGCCAGGTTTCGCTCTCTGGCACCGCGCGAAATCTGCTGTGTACTCCGGGAGCTGACCGTGGACCAAAATCAGTCCACCCAGTTTGGTATTCTGTGGTGGGCATCTTCCCTCTTTGATAGCAGCTTTAATCTCATCGAATTCTTTCTGGCTGATTAAGCCGGCTTCCAGCCCTCTCCTGGCGTCCTGAACATTCGGATAGGAAATCAGCAGACCACGATGGTAAGTTGATGGCCGGTGCTCACAGATGAAATATTCTCCTTCCGGGGTTCGGCTATCCCCTTGCTTCATTTTCGGCCCGACCGGGTTTTGCCCAAGCTGAATCCGGTAGGCTTTAGCCAGAGCCTTCTCGGCTGATTCAACGGCCGTCACCTGGTAACCTTCAGCTTCCAGCCTGATTTTTATGACCTCCAGGATATTGGCATCATCGTCAACGACTAAAATTTTTTCATCGGCCATGAG
>Ga0209204_1002487_pt1 | contig 15021 bp, 9 predicted proteins | sample AD_JPNMR2_MetaG_FD_184425 | JGI IMG/M metagenome (GOLD analysis project Ga0209204, IMG submission 184425) | Active sludge microbial communities of municipal wastewater-treating anaerobic digesters from Japan - AD_JPNMR2_MetaG (SPAdes) (version 2) | ecosystem: Engineered > Bioreactor > Anaerobic >...
CAACGATTCCATTGGATTTTTCTTTTTTAAGAGAGAAAGGAAAACGATCAGCGAAGCCCTATGGAATGAGTAGGAAGGAATTGCGCCATCAATACAGCAAAAAGCGTTTGAAGGAGTTATCAGGGAAGGAACGAGTGGAAGAATTGGATAAGAGTAAGATAGAAATGATGCTGGAGATTTTCTATCGTGCTGTATTTTATCGAGTTCCCATCGATTATGTTCTGTGTGACAGTTGGTTTACCTGTCAGGCATTAATTAGGGTAGTACGTTCAAAGAATGTTCACTTGATAGGCATGTACAGGATAGTAAAAGCCAAATTTCTGTATCGAGGTAAGCTGATGAATTACAAGCAGATAAACAGTTCAATTAAGGAAATAACCCGCTGTCGAAAGATAAGATTGCACTACAAGCGTGCAGATGTCTTATTGGACGGTATGCCGGTAACGTTGTTCTTTTCCCGTCAAGGTAAGAGAGGTAAATGGAAAGTATTTTTAACCACCGATACGAAGTTAAGTTTTGTGAAACTTATAGAACTCTACCAGATACGGTGGTCGATAGAAGTATTTTTCAAAGAAACGAAGCAATTATTGAATCTGGGAGGATGTCAATCCAATGATTTTGATGCACAAATAGCCGATACCACTGTAAGTATGATCGCCTACATTTTGTTATCTTTTCGATATCGGTATGAGCACTATGAATCGATGGGAGAACTTTTCAGGGTAATGAATGCGGAATGTTTGCAGCAGACACTTGACGAACGTCTTTGGGGATTATTTTTGGAGTTGCTGCGTGAAATATGCGAAGCATTGGAAAAAGATATTGATGAACTGTTCGAGTTGATCATGAATTGTCCAAAAACAGCAGAATTAGTTTCAAGGATGCTTGCTCCTCCGCTCCAGGAAGCAGTTTGACGAAAATGGAATCAATAATGTATTGATAATCAGACGGGAAATAATTAAATTGCACTTCATTATTTCCTGTCTTTCAAATCATTAAATCAAAGTGCGAAACTTTAGTTATTAATCAAAGATTTATTTACAGTTTCCTTTCTTTTTCTACATCTCAATGCTTATGATTCCTGTGTTAATTTAAAAATTTTTCCTCTCCAAGGTGGAAGAGTAGTTTTAAAATAAACATCAGGCGAAAGAAAAATATGGCTAATTTTTTCAGATTCATCTAATAAATTTATTCCACTATAATGTTGATCGATTGGCAATTCAAGAAATTGAAAAGCCTCTAATGGAATTCTTACCTCCGTGTACAGTTCCTTGTCGTCAAAATTCAATACAAATAAAAGTAATTCATCTTCGTATTTTCGAATATAAGAAAACTGTTCATGCGTATTAAAGTTAGGATTATTAAAATTGGCATATTCCAGATCGTACATGACACCGTCTGTGATGGCTTTTTCATGAAGAGTAATATTCAATAATTTCTGATAAAAATTTCTGAGCGCCTTTTGTTTTTTTGTTAATTTTGCTCCATCAAATTTGCCATTATTTGCCCATGCTTGTATAGATTTAACTCCCCAATAGTCAAATATAGATGTTTTTCCGTCAAGTCCACTGAAACCTTCAATATCCATTCCTAATTCACCCAATTCTTGACCAAAATAAATCAGCACCGGAGCTTTAGTTAAAGTAGCCGCTACGATCATAGCTGGTTGAGCATACATGCCATCCCCAGCAAAAAATCCAGAAGCAATTCGTTGTTCATCATGATTTTCCAAAAAATTGAGCATATAATTTTCAATGCCGTTCAATTGTTGCCAGGCATACGTAATGTTTCGTGCCGGATAATTTCGCGTAGTTATATTCCGAAGCGTTTCGTAAAGGCCAATTTTATCATACAAATAATCAAATTTACCATTACAAAGATAATTTCTGTATTCAGGAAGTTTATAAATTTCAGCAATAAAAATAATATCGGGATATTTTTCTTTTACCTGAACGAGAGCCCAATTCCAGAATTCTACTGGAATCATTTCTGCCATATCACAACGAAAACCATCAATTCCTTTTTCTGCCCAAAACAGCAAAATATCCAGCATTTTGAACCACGTATCAGGTATAGGATCAAATTGCTTTTGCATCCCTTCCATATAATTAACTCCATAATTCAACTTAACAGTATCGTACCAATCATAAATGGTAGGCGAAGGTGTGAACTGGTCGTTTCCTGTGGCTTTGGCAGGAAATTCATAATAACCATCAATATCAAATTGAGGCGCAAATGGCTGAGATGGAATGTAATAAAAATTATTGAAAGGTGAAAATGCCCACTCTGGATGATCTCTTTCTCCAAAATCTTCAACACCTTTTGGTTTAGCATCTGAATAGTATTGACGTGCCACATGATTGGGGACAAAATCAATAATAACTTTCAAACCCGCCGCATGCGTACGATTAATCAAATTTTCAAATTCTTTCATTCTTTCAGGAACATATTCAGCCAAATCAGGATCTACATCATAATAATCCTTTACGGCATAAGGTGAACCTGCTTTCCCTTTCACAATACAAGGAAAATCTTTTTTAATCCCATAAGCAGAATAATCGGTTTGGGTAGCATGTTCAAGGATGCCGGTGTACCAGATATGCGTAACTCCTAACGATTTGATTTCCTGGAGAGCTTTGTCGGTAAAACTATTAAATTTTCCACACCCGTTTTCTTCAATGCTGCCATTGTATTTATTCGTTGTATTATAGTTTCCAAACAATCTTGGAAGTACTTCATAAATTACGAATTTAGCCATAGTTGAAATCTAAAATATTAATTTACGTTTTTATTTGTGATAATCAATTTTTAAACTTGCTACAATAAGGTAATAAGGTTTATTTGTTTTTTCTCTTGTTATTAAGGTTTTCAGCATGATAAGGTTGAAAAATTAACCCTGTTTCATTGAAGTAAAAAATTACCGGTATTTATTCGTTGTGAATAATTAACTGTTATTCAACGAATTTCAGTAGAGACGCCATATATGACGTCTCTACTGAATTAACATTTTGACCATTACGTTATAGTGTAATAACCATTCATTTTCACTGAATTTTACAAAAAAATTCTATTTAACCATCCAAAAATCATCTCGCATCGACAAATTGTTTAGATTTTTTAATCAAAAGGATTCCTCGAGGCTTGCCTCGAGGTTATTCATTAAAACCTTATATAAAAACATTCAACCTTAATAACTTTTAGTTCATTGATCAATTTCAAAAAATCAACATCTGCTTCGACGAAAGTTTTTCTTTTTATATAATGTTCTTCTTGAATTATAGCCATTTCTCAACATTAAAAAAAATTGTGCAACCGATTTTTAAACTTTAGATAATTGAAAATCATTTTTTCATATCAGGTCTGAAATTTTCTACTGAACAAGATAAAACTTTAAATTCAGGAATTGTAGTTCCTTTTATCTTTGCTGCAGAAACATCTCTTGGCGTTTTTTCATAAATTAAAAAATTATCTACCAACATCGTACCTTTTGGCGGTACTATAAAACCAAAATAAAAACCATCTTCGCTTGCCTCTATTTCAGAACAATATGTGTACCTTTCATTGATAAAATAATATAATATTTGCCCTGATTTAACAATTTCTAACTTATTTTGTCCATTAATTTGAATTTCAGGTTTGAATAATTGAGTATAAAAGCTATACCAGTTACTATTCCCCATAAACATTTGTTGTTCTTGATCAATAGTAAAATATTCAATAGATTTTTTTCCTTGCGGTGAAAAAGAATCCGGAAGGGTTCCAAAAATTATTCCATATTGATCTTTACTCTGGCAATTTTGGCATTCTAAAGTCAGTTTATATTTGAAATCACTTTGAATATTTACGTTAGTTTTGGCAAAAACAAAATAGAGCGAATCAATTTTTGATTGAAATTTTAAACGTCTATTATCTATGGAGGTTTCATAAGTAGTTGTATTTTTTATCGTCCATCCAGCGTGTTGCGCATCATTAAAATTTTTTTCAATCACTAACCTATAAGCTAAAGTATCAATATTAAAAATAGAAGTTAAAAGAAAAGGTGGAGTAGTACTTTCATCAAACAATTCATCAATATAATAATTTCTCCTGAAGCCTCTATAATTGATATTCCAGGAACGATTGTCTATTTTCTCTCCACCACACATAATAGATTTCCAATCGCCATTTTCAAGAACAGTATTCAAATGTTTTCGACCTAATATGCCATGTCCCAATTCATGAAAAAGCAAATTTTCTTTCATTATATCTGCTCCTGCTGAGGAAGAAATATCTTCCCAATATTTTTTATCAATCTGTATGCGAACAGGATGTTCCTTATAAGTTAAACCTGCTGTGCTTTCCTTCAATTTGGCAAATTCAATAATTATTCCATCCCTTTGGAAGTTAAAATTCTTTCCTCGTTTACCTGCTTCTATTTCAAATCGTGTTAAGTAAGGTAAAAATTCACTGTCCACACGATATTCATTGTCGTCTTCACAGGAATAAAAAAGGCAAATAAAGAAAAGAAAAAAGAAAATTTTTTTCTTATATAGTTTCATTTTTTTCTAACCTAATCTTTATACAAATATAAATAAAAACATCGATAATTTGTTAAAACTATAAACTAATTCTTAATTTATTATGCTATAAAGAAATTCAATTACCAATCAATGGTTTGGAGTTCGCAATATGCGAGGCATAAGAGCACAAGGATTTTCCATAGAATAACGGAATACTTTACGCCGATTAACTTAAAATTTTTTCTGCTGACATAAATTTGCAATTTGTGATCCTATTTTTTTGCCTTCGGTACACCCACATTACAAATCCGGGCAAGCTTCAAGTTAGTGGGGTTGAGGAAAACACCCAGATTAAAAAAACAAATTTTTATGACCTAAAATCCGCAAGTAAGAAATTTTGTTTGAAAAATTTAAATCTTTAGTTGAAACTACGGGATTGTGTTTGTATTTTGTGCTTGTAAATTTAGTTTTCTATTGAAATATTGTTTAATTTGGTAGCTATTGTTGAGTTTTTTTCTTGCAAATCCTTGTCTTGAGAGATACCTCAATTTGTATTGATCTATAAAATACTGATTTACAAGATTATACATTTCCTAAAAGCATAGTTTTTCTCTTTGTCTCAATCGGTTAATGAATTTACTCAAGTAAAAGATGATATTTCTTTTTCTGTATAATTTTCATAATATAGCAATTTTATTTTTGGATGAATATTTTAATTGTAATAATTTTGATGACAATTTAATATCAGTAGAAGATTATAAATCTTATTATCAGGTGGATAAAGGATGAAAATATATGTTTATTATAAAATTGAGAAAATAATGAGTTGAAAATTTGGCTGATACCTGGCAATTTTTGTTACTTTGCACGCAATTATATTTGATAACTTACACATTATGCCTAAAAACATTGTCATTGTAGAATCTCCAGCCAAAGCTAAAACCATTGAAAAATTTCTTGGAAAAGACTATCAAGTAATGTCTAGTTACGGACATATTCGCGATTTAAGTGAAAAAAATATCGGAATTGATTTTGAAAACAATTATCAACCACTTTACGAAATTTCACCTGAAAAGAAAAAAATAGTAGCAGAACTGAAAAAGTCCATAAAAGATGCCGATATGGTTTGGCTCGCTTCCGATGAAGATCGTGAAGGAGAAGCCATTGCCTGGCATTTGTTTGAAGTATTAAACCTGAAAGAAGAAAAAACACGACGGATTGTTTTTCACGAAATTACAAAAGATGCCATTCTTCATGCCATTGAACATCCTCGCCCAATAGATTTGCATCTGGTTGATGCTCAACAAGCTCGTCGTGTGTTGGACAGGATTGTAGGATTTGAATTGTCGCCACTATTATGGCGTAAAATCCGTCCTTCCCTTTCAGCCGGCAGAGTTCAATCCGTAGCTGTACGTCTCATTGTGGAACGCGAAAGGGAAATCAATCAATTCACTCCCGAATCTTTTTATAAAATCACTGGGTTTTTCAGTGGAAAAGATAAAAATGGTTCTCTCGTTGAATTAAAAGCAGAATTACAGCAACGTTTTCACAGAAAAGAAGAAGCTTTGGCTTTTCTACAAAAGTGTAAAATAGAAGAATTTTTCATTGAAAATATCGTTACCAAGCCAGCAAAAAAATCGCCAGCTCCTCCCTTTACTACTTCAACCTTGCAGCAAGAAGCAGCAAGGAAACTTGGTTTCTCTGTCTCACAAACCATGATGTTGGCTCAACGCTTGTACGAATCCGGAAAAATTACATACATGCGTACAGATTCTGTCAATTTATCTGAACTGGCTTTGAATACTTCCGAAGTAGAAATCAAAAAAATTGCTGGACCTCAATATGTAAAAAAAAGACATTTTGTAACCAAAACCAAGGGAGCTCAGGAAGCCCACGAAGCTATTCGTCCTACTTACATGAATGTACATGAAATTGAAGGAACAGCTCAAGAAAAACGTTTGTATGATCTGATTTGGAAACGAACCATGGCTTCACAAATGGCTGATGCAGAATTAGAAAAAACAACCATCACCATTGCCATGAAAAATTCACCTTATCAATTTATAGCTAACGGAGAAGTAATTTTATTTGATGGTTTTTTGAAATTGTATGCAGAATCCAGTGATGAAGAAAATGAAAATGGAAGCACTAATATACTTCCAACAATGAAAGTAGGTGAAGGTTTATCTCCTTCCAAAATTATTGCTCAGCAACATTTTTCACAGCATCCTCCTCGATATACCGAAGCCAGTTTAGTGCGAAAACTGGAAGAATTAGGAATTGGGCGTCCTTCCACTTACGCTCCTATCATTTCTACCATTCAAAATCGATTGTATGTAGAGAAAAAGGATCGCCCTGCTGAAAAAAGAGATTATAATGTGCTGATTCTTAATAATAACAAAATTGAAGATAAAATAGAAACCGAGGCAAGGGGTGCTGAAAAATCTAAACTTTTTCCTACCGATATTGGAATGGTGGTAAACGATTTTTTAATGGAATATTTTCCTTCTATTTTGAATTATAATTTCACTGCAAATGTTGAAAAAGAATTTGATAGTATTGCTGCAGGAAAAGAAAAATGGACTGAAGTAATTGACAAATTTTATAAAAAATTCCATGCAGCCGTTGAAAAAACATTAACTAGTAAAGATCGAAAAACAAAAGAGCGTATTTTGGGAATTGATCCTGAAACAGGCAAGCAAGTTTCCGTAAAATTTGGGAAATATGGACCCTTCGTTCAACTTGGTACTGGAGAAGATGGGGAAAATCCTACTTTTGCTTCCCTGCCGAAAAATTATTCGATGGAACTCATTACACTCGAAGAAGCCCTGGAATTATTTAAACTTCCGCGTAACCTGGGAGAATATGAAAATCAACCTTTAACTGTGGCGATTGGGCGTTTTGGACCCTATGTTCGACAAGGAAATTCTTTTTATTCCATACCTAAAAATCTGGATCCACTTACTATTACAAATGAGCAGGCAATAGAAATCATTAATAAGAAAAAAAATGAAGAAAAAAATAGAACTATTGCTACTTTTGGAGAAAAGAATGAAATTCAGGTCTTAAATGGACGATACGGACCCTATATAGTATATAATAAAACGAATTACAAAATTCCAAAAAATATTGATCCCTCAACCTTAACGTATGAGAAATGTATGGAATTGATTAAATCTCAAGCAGAAAAAAATAACAAGAAAAAAACTGCCCAAAAGAAAGGGAAAAGCAATACGGTAACAGGGAAAAAGTTAAGAGGTAAAAAAACACAACAAAGAAAAAGAATTGAAAATAAAAAATAAGATTATAAAATACAAACCTTGTTTTTTCGTTTTTATATTAATCTATATATTTTAATATTTTACCTGTCATGAAAAAATTAATATCATTTTTTAGCCTCATTTCCATAAGTTTATTGTTGATTGCTCAGAATTTTTCAATTACGGAAAACCAGCCTGTCATTATTTATTCTTTACCAATGACCCAATTGTGCATCGAAGTGCAAATGGAAAAAATTACCCAGACACCGGGCATATTTTATCTCTATTCTGAAAGATATTTAGCAACCAAAAATGTGATTACGGAAGAAAAAACTACTTATAGCATAAAAAATATTACAGTCTATACCAAAACTATTCCTGATCTTCAAAGAACTTATTCTTTTGTTCCTACTAAAAATTCTCCTTTAAAAAACATTACCCTCAATCAACAAGGCATTTTATGTGGAATTAATGTTGCATGTCAAACAATGACAGATAAAAAAAGACCAGTGGTTACTTCAACCATCAAAGAAGAGAAAAAGTCATCTTATTTACTACCCTTAGGAGAAGAATATTTGTTAGCAGGTTCTACGGCAAAATTAGCTGAAGGAGCTGCCAAACAAATCTACGATATTCGCGATAGCCAATTAAACATTCTTACTTGTGATGTGGATCATTTGCCAGCCGATGGAGCTTCTCTCAACACGTTGTTGAGAGAATTAAATGCCAGAGAAAAAGAATTAACAGAACTTTTTATTGGGAAAACTACCACAGAATCATTGAGCCAGGTTGTATACTTAACACCTGCTAAGGCAATGAAAAATGAAATTCTTTTTCGTTTCTCTACGTTGAAAGGCGTTGTCCCTTCTGACGATTTATCAGGCATACCTTACTATATTACTATTTCTCCTACTACTTTCCCAGTAACTCCAGCGACCAAAGAAAAAAAACAGAAAACAATAAATAAACAACAAAAATTAAATACAATTTTACCTGCTTCTACATTGGTAAACATTGGAGATGGGAAAAATATTTATTTTTCTCAGCAATTTCTTATTCCACAATTTGGTGTTGTCGTTCCTCTTCCCAATGAAGTACTTCAAAATCCAAAAAACAAAATTTATATCGATCCACAAACAGGACGATTGTTAAAAGTAGAATAAAGTTTTTATTTTATCAACCTAAAACAAATTTTGGAATCTATTAGAAAAATTTTCTTTGTCTATAACAAATTGCTTTTTAATTGGAAGATTTTGTTGATAAAAAATTTCTTATTTTCTTTCCTGTCCGAGGATCGGTTATATTAGGTGCAATTTCAAATAGCGGAATAAGAACAAAATCTCGGCTTGTCATAAGTGGATGAGGCAAAGTCAAAGAAGGATGTTCCATTACAAGATTATCATAAAGCAAAATATCTATATCAATTATCCTATCCGAATAATCGCCATTTATAGTTTTAGAAACTCGCCCCATCATTTGTTCTATTTGTTGAATTTTGCCCAGGAGCTCAAAAGGTGAAAGAAAAGTTTCTAATAAAACTACACTATTTAAAAAATCATTTTTCGATTCAAATCCCCACGGCTTCGTAACATAAAACGAAGATTGCCGGACAACTGTTCCTGCCAATTGATTCAGCTTTTCAATCGCACTATTTAAATGTAAAGTTTTGTCTCCAAGATTGCTTCCAAGTGATAAATAAACAAGACTCATAATTTGCAAAAATATAAAGTCACAATTCTGAAAAAAATCCGAAAAGTCTGACTGTTGGACAGTAATAAATTTATGTGGATTTCTATTTTTTCTTAACGGCAGGACTCAGCTTTTTTGTTCGTTCCTGGACCGCATCACGATTAAAAAATAATGTAATTAATGCACCAATCCAGATAATAATTTTTACTTCAATAGTATGAGGAAAGAACAAACAAGATATCGCACTGAAAGCAATGATCAGTGTTGGTCCCCAAATTCCATATTCTTTCTTAATAAATAGCAGAACAATAGCTCCACCAATTAAGAAAGAAAACAAAAATTCATAAGGAACAAAAAATATAAGCATTCCCATCAAGATAGAAGCTGCACGTCCACCTTCAAAATGATAATATAAAGGATAACCATGACCTAACAAAGCTCCAATTCCTAAACACCCTAATGCAATTTCATCTTGTATATTTAAGGCATATTTGGCAATTAACATGGGAACCAGTGCTTTCACAGCATCTAAAATTCCTGTGAGCACTCCCCAGCCTTTTCCTACATTCCTGAATACATTGTATGCTCCAGGATTGTGATTGCCAAGTTCCATGATATTCTGACCTGTAGCGAGTTTGGTGATAAGGAGAGCGAATAAAATTGAACCAATCAAATAACCTATTATCAAATAAAGAAAATAAGAGAAACAGGTATTCATCATATAATTTTTTTTAAATTTTATTTAAGATACACTGAAATCATATAAGCGCCTGGTCCGCAATAGACAGCATCTACTAAGCCAGGTTTTCCTATAATAAATTTTTCGCAGGGCAACGATTTTGCCTTTTCAACAAAATCAGCAATGGCATCTTGATTGTTGTCGCCATAGCCATAGACAACAATAGCCCTTTTGATTTTATCTACTGATTTTTCTTTCATTTTTTCCTTTATGAGACCCATTACTTGCAAGTTAACTTGCTTAAAAGTTCTTCCTTTACCGCATGGTAATATTATACCTTCTTCATTATCTCCCATTGCACCTACAATAGGAATAATGTGCAATACACTTCCCATTAAAGATTGGGCTTTGCCTATTCTTCCGCCTTTGTAAAGATAATTTAAATCAGGAAATACGAAGTAAGTATAGGTTCTTTCCACTACTTGCTGACACAATTTTGTTATTTCTTCTATACTTAAATCATTATTTTCCTTTATCATATCAATAATACCCAGCAATACATTTCCTACTCCATTGATAGGTTGTCGGCTATCTACATTAATAATCGGAATAATATTTTCATATTGTTTACGGATATTTTCAGCTACTTTGAAGGAAGCAGCCGAAAGTCCGCTGCTCATCACCACATGAATGATGAGATCATATTTTGAATGATTTTTTTCGATAATTTCTACAATATCCTTTTGAGGCAAAGTGGAGGACATTGCTACCACATTTTCATTCACATATTTTGAAATTAGCCAACTTGCATTATATTCTTCATTTTCTCGATATTCTTTACCATCAACTATCGTTGGAAATTTTACAATTTCAAGATCTTCATAATCAATCTGATCCCTTTTTAACCCCAAGTTGTCACCTACAATAATTAAAATTTTCTTTTTCATACCCTGTTTAATTTATTCAAATGTTACATAATAATCGTATTTATATTGGCCTCCAAAATATTCTTCAAATTCTAAGGAAGGAAATTGCTCTTTGAGTTTGCTTGTTATATTCTCTTCTTTTTTAGCCCGAATCCCTTTGTAAATCGTAATTAAACTGCTATCATTGGCTAATTGCTGAATTATTTCAACAATGAGAGGCTCTAAATTTTTATTTGCCAGAACAATTTTCTTTTTATAAACAGCAAAAAAATCATTTTTCTTTACTGACGTTCCTCCTTCTACAATTATGTCACGTGTGGACTTTGCAATGGCACAAAAACGTATGTTGTGAAGACTGTTCATTGCCGTATCAAAAATGGTATGAACATCATAATCTTTCGATATGTTTACCATCATACTGATCAAAGAAATGGGGTTATCAGATTCTACAATCAAAACATTTGATTTACACAAAGTTACAGCATATTTAAGTGCCATCAAAATATCACTATCATCGGCTGCGACAATAATATTTTTTGCTTTCAGATTGTTTAAACATTTTACTAATTGATTAACAGAAGGTTTATTTTTACCATAACACAAAATGTCATCTGCTCCGATATTTTGAAGGATTTCAGCAAAACCTTTCCCTGAAACGACACAGAAAATACTCTTATCTTTTTCATAATCAATTATATCATCGCTAATGAAATTGCGATGTTGTTTTTTCATGTCGTCTACTTTAGTAAAAAGCAATTCACCAAATTTGGACATATCAGAAAAGATATCATTTGGTTTGTTGGTATGAATATGAACTTTATATTTATTTTCACTATTTACAATAATAAGGCTATTTCCATAATCTTTCAACATGTTTTTTAATTCTTCTTTTGAAGAAATTTTATTACTTTCAAGAACAAATTCTGTACAGAATTTATATTTAATATCAGGATTCCATGATTCATCGATTTCTTCCAAATCATTAATAATTTGTTCTTGTAATGTGTTTTTGCTGTTTTTGTGGAAATTGTTTACTAAAAGGTTTCTTGCATTTTGAAATACTTCTCTTAATCTTAAGTTATGAATTTTGCTGGTATCAATGTTTAATATCAAAGGGAAGTATGAACTTTTTTTAAATTTTGAAATTCGTTTGTTTAATAATTTTTTTGTTGTTCTGCCTAAATTTAATAGAATTGGGACTGAAATAATATTAAAATTATGATGATTTAATTCTTTGTTGATTCCTTCGAGTAAAATAATAAAACCGGCAGCACCTGAATCAACGACACCAGCTTGTTTTAAAATAGGGAGCATTTCTGGAGTTTTATCCAGCACTTCTCGTAAATAAGGTAGGGTATCATGGATAATGGCGACTGGATCGTTTTCTGTTTGCATGAACTCAAAATATTTTTCTTTTAGAGCTCGCATAATAGTAAGCATTGTCCCTTCTTTTGGATTTTCAGTGCCTTCATAAGCATTTCGGTAACCATTTTCAATAGCCTTATAGATATTTTCTTTAGAAAAATCGTTATTTTCAGTGATCTGAGTAAACCCTTGAGCAAATAATGATAAAATTACTCCTGAACAGCCACGACTATTGAGAAGCATATTTTCGGCAAAATTTTTCAAAAATTTGCCTGGTGTCATCGAACTATAACCATTATTACTTCTTAAAGCTGCAATAGCTCCTTGAATAGTTAATACCATGTTGAGCCCTGTATCACCATCTGGCACAGGAAAAACATTCAAACTATTTACATACTCTTTTTGCTTATTTAAATAAGAATAAACATTTTCAATTTTTTCTTCAATTTCTTTTATGATTTCAGAATTAACAATTTTTGTTTCTGTCGCAATCATAGCAATTAAATTAAATAGGTATTAATTTATTTTTATTTTTATTTGTAGCTCCAAAGTTATAATTTTATTTTAAAAGACAAAAAAATAAAAATTGACCTTTCATTTTGATATGGGTAGCTGAATTATTTTTACTCAGTTATCAAAATAAGTGCTAAAATATTCCTTTTCTGGCACAATAGCATATTTCCTGCATTTTTGTCAGTGTTTTTTGTTGGTACTTTTTCTTTTTTTAAGTTTTGGCTCAAAAAGTTTAATTATTAATGACAATTAGTTAGGTGGCACAACCTTTGCAAGCAAAAGAATGAAAAAATTAAGAGAACATTAAATAACAATTATAAAAAATAAAGTTATGGGAAAAATTATTGGGATTGATTTAGGAACTACCAATTCTTGTGTAGCGGTGATGGAAGGGAATCAACCAGTTGTGATACCAAATAATGAAGGGAAACGAACAACTCCTTCAATAGTTGCTTTTTTAGAAAATGGGGAACGAAAAGTAGGAGATCCTGCAAAACGTCAGGCTATTATTAATCCTACAAGAACAGTATCTTCTATCAAGCGTTTTATGGGGCGTACTTACGATGAAGTAACAGCCGAGGCAGCACGCGTACCATTTAAAGTAGTAAGAGGAGAAAACAATTTACCAAAAGTGGATATTGATGGACATTTATATTCTCCACAAGAGATTTCGGCTATTATTCTTCAGAAAATGAAGCAAACCGCTGAAGATTATTTAGGAACGCAAGTAACAGATGCTATAATTACTGTTCCTGCTTATTTTAACGATGCACAACGTAAAGCTACGAAAGAGGCAGGGGAGATTGCCGGATTAAATGTACGTCGTATTATTAATGAACCCACCGCTTCTGCTTTGGCTTATGGATTAGATAAAACTAATCGGGAAATGAAAATTGTGGTGTTTGATTGCGGTGGAGGTACTCATGATGTATCCATTTTGGAATTAGGAGATGGGGTTTTTGAAGTAAAGGCAACAGATGGAGATACTCATTTGGGAGGTGATGACTTCGATCATCGGATCATTGAATGGCTGGTAGGGGAATTTAAAAGTGAAAACAGCGGTGTTGATTTAACAAAAGATCCAATGGCTTTGCAGCGATTAAAAGAAGCTGCCGAAAAAGCAAAGATTGAATTATCTACTGCTACTTCAACGGAAATCAATTTACCTTATATTATGCCAGTGGATGGAATTCCTCGTCACTTAGTACGTACTTTGACACGAGCAAAATTTGAACAATTAATAGATGATTTGGTTCAAAGAACCATAGAGCCATGTCGAAGTGCATTACAGAAATCAGGTCTTACCGTCAACGATATAAATGAAGTCATCCTGGTTGGAGGTTCTACACGTATTCCAGCTATTCAACAAGCAGTAGAAAAATTCTTTGGCAAAGCTCCTTCAAAAGGCGTCAATCCAGATGAAGTAGTTGCTATTGGTGCAGCTATTCAAGGTGGTGTATTGGCAGGTGAAGTAAAAGATATATTGTTGCTCGATGTTACGCCTCTTTCATTAGGTATTGAAACATTGGGTGGAGTTATGACAAAATTAATCGAAGCCAATACAACTATTCCTACACGTAAATCAGAAATCTTTACTACTGCAGCCGATAATCAACCTTCTGTGGAGATTCATGTACTGCAAGGAGAACGACCATTGGCTTCACAAAATAAATCATTAGGACGTTTCCATTTGGATGGTATTATGCCGGCTCCACGTGGAGTTCCTCAAATTGAAGTAACATTCGACATTGATGCTAATGGAATTCTTCATGTATCGGCTAAAGACAAAGCAACAGGTAAAGAACAAAGCATTCGTATAGAAGCATCTTCAGGTTTAACGGAGGCTGAAATCAAGCGAATGAAAGAAGAGGCTGCTGCTAATGCCGAAGCAGATGCAAGGGAAAAAGAACGAATTGATAAGTTGAATCATGCTGACAGTTTAATCTTCCAAACTGAAAAACAACTGAATGAATTTGGAGATAAAATTCCAGCAGATAAAAGAGCTCCGATTGACGCTGCTTTGAACCGACTGAAAGAAGCTTATAAGTCGCAGAACTTAGAAGAAATTGATAAAGCTACTCACGAGTTAA
>Ga0209204_1002492_pt1 | contig 14971 bp, 13 predicted proteins | sample AD_JPNMR2_MetaG_FD_184425 | JGI IMG/M metagenome (GOLD analysis project Ga0209204, IMG submission 184425) | Active sludge microbial communities of municipal wastewater-treating anaerobic digesters from Japan - AD_JPNMR2_MetaG (SPAdes) (version 2) | ecosystem: Engineered > Bioreactor > Anaerobic...
TTCATTTCTGATTTCTTTTTTTTCGTGTGTATTTATTATAAAATTCTCAAGAAAAATTAAAGCATTGGTTAATGACCATGTCCATGATGGTGTTCAGAGTTTTCATAAAAATCCCACTCCAAGACTTGGAGGAGTCGGCCTTTTTCTTGCCTTTATGGTGACAGTGGCTCTGGCTTTAGGTAGAGGTGAAAGTTATAAACTTATCTATACGTTTGTGTTTCTATCCTCAATTCCAGCTTTCTTAAGTGGTTTAATTGAGGATGTTACAGGAAAACTTTATCCAAAAATAAGGATGCTTTTTATAATTCTTTCTGGAGTTCTTGCTTTTTTTCTTATAGGTGCAGTTGTTGTGAGGGTTGATATTCCATATGTTGATGCCTTGTTTCAATTTCAGCTGGTTTCTTTTCTATTCAGTCTGGTTGCAATAGCCGGGCTTACAAATGCCATAAACATTATTGATGGATTTAACGGACTTGCAAGTATGGTAAGCATAATGATTCTTTTAAGCATCAGCTTTGTTGCCTATAAACTTGGAGATTATTTTATTGTTACATCATGTGTGGTAATGGCGGGAGCGCTTGCAGGATTTTTTATATTAAATTACCCATATGGGCTTATTTTTCTTGGAGATGGTGGAGCCTATTTTACAGGATTCTTCATTGCTGTGATGAGCATTCTTCTTGTTAAAAGACATCCTGAAGTATCAGCCTGGTTTGCTGTTTTGGTAAATATCTATCCAATATATGAAACTTTATTTTCAATATACAGAAGAAAAATACTCAGAAAAAGACCGGCTATGAATGCTGATGCACTGCATCTTCATACTGTTTTCTACAGGGGTATAGTTAAACGACTTCTTGGAACAGATAATCCCATTTACAGAAATCCTGCCACATCACCTTTTATGTGGATGATTAATCTGCTTGGAGTTCTGCCAGCTCTGCTTTTCTGGAGAAGCACTGCTTTATGTGTGGTTTTCAGTCTAATATTCATTTTGATTTACACATCTGTTTATTGGAGCATTATCTATAAGAGAATGCCTCGTAGAAAAAGTAAATATTAAATAGCTGAGCAATTGAACGATGTTTTTATGATAGATATATCTTAACACGGGAAGGTTGTTTTTCCCGTGTTAAGATGGTGGAGCATGTCAGACAGTTGTCTGTCTGATTACTGTTTGGATTTAGGCGCTTTTTTGTCCATGTCACTTTCTTTTGCTTTTTTGACCATGCCATTTTTAATTTCTACCTTATCACCAACCTTTAATCCTGCAGCATCCTTTGCTTCAAATGATGCCTCATTGCCTTTCTCATCAATTACAGTTATTTTGTTGTTCTCAATTTTGGTAACAGTGCCTTTTACAGGGTTATCTGCTGCAAAACTAAGGCCTGCAACTGCGAAAGTAAATACAAGAACCATTAATGATGCGAGAATTTTCTTCATCTTTTTCACCTCCCTTCTTTCAAAGATTTAATAGCAACTCATTTATAATATTAAATAAAGCAAATGCCATGCCAAATTTGATAACTGTTTGATAATGTTGATAAATTTAATCTATACAAGTGGTTTTTTAGTAGTTGAACGGTTTTTATGTATGAATATTCATACAATAAAATATTTTAAAATTCTGCTAATTCAATATTATTTCAGCGAAAATTCTACATTTTATAGGCATGTATGAAATTTCATACAATTTTTTATCCAATCAACAAATTTGATGTTATGAAGCTTCTGATACTGACTTCTCCCCCCACAAGTATTGGTAATTTTGCAAAAAATATTTAACTTTCTCGCCGAGAAGTCCCCTGCCGTGAGGGAGGAGATGAAAGGCGATTTTTCCTTGACTATTAATTCAGTTCTATGTCATTCTTTCCCTATGAAATATATAGTAGACCCAGGTTACCACTCTGTATATAATCTTCAGTTCCATTATATTTCCTGTGTAAAATACAGGCAACCAGTTCTTATTGGTGATATTGCAGATAGGCTTAAAATCATCAATCTTAATGTTGCAAAAGCTTTTGGAATCAAGATTATTGAACAACAGCCTGCTACTGACCATATACATATTCTCTTTTCCAGCAAACCGCATATACAGTTATCAAAGTTTGTAAATAGTCTGAAATCCGTCTCTGCAAGATTGATATTTCGTGAATTTCCCGATGTAAAAAAGCAGTTGTGGGAAGGACACTTTTGGAGTCCATCTTATTTTCTTGCATCGACTGGACAGGTAACGCTTGAGGACTTGAAACGCTATGTTGAAAACCAAAACCTATAAATATCGTCTTTACCCTACAAAGAAGCAAGTCCAAAAACTTGAATGGACTTTGGATATGTGCCGTATCCTCTACAATTCCTGTCTTTTGGATAGAAGAAATCATTACAAGCAGACTGGCAAAGTACTTTCCCGTATCAAACAGCAGGAAATCCTTAAATCAGATAGGCAAATTGTTGAATCCCTAAATGTAACAGGTGGTATGCCTGTTTTTCTGTTGAGTATGAACCAGTTAAAAACCCCATCCCTGATAAAGCTATTGGTATAGATATGGGCATTAAATCTTTTGCTGTTACCTCAGATGGTGAAGTTATAGAAAACCCTAAATATCTTGTTAAGTCCGAAAAAAAACTTATTCAGAAACAAAGACAACTTTCCAAGAGAAAGAAGGCAAGACAATCTGTTGCCCGGCTTCATGCTAAAGGTAGAAATCAAAGGTCTGATTTTCATCATAAAGTTTCTCGTAAACTTGTAAATACTTATGGTTTTATAGCAATAGAGGATTTGAATATAAAAGGAATGGTAAAAAACCACCATCTTGCAAAGCATATTTCTGATGCTGGATGGGGGCAGTTTCTCAATTATCTTATATACAAAGCGGAAGAAGCTGGTTGTAAGATAGAGAAGGTGCCCCCTCAATATACAAGCATCAAGTGCAGTGTTTGTGGTCAACCTGTTAACAAGACACTTGCAGACAGAATACACAGATGCCCTTTCTGTAATATTGTTATAGATAGAGACTACAATACTGCTCGAAATATTTTAATGAAAGCTACCGCAGGAACTGCGGGAAGTAACGCCTGGAGAGAGGTTTGGGTGCAGACCTCTACGAACCAGGAAGCCCTGCCCGTAAGGGCGGGGTAGTTCACAATAGCCAGAATTCCAAACAGGGTAACAGTGAATAGTTTGTTAAATATCTTAGTAAAGTATGAGCTTGCTAATTTATAATGGACTCAGAAAATCGGACAGTATGTTAAGTTACAGTTGAGGTCAAAAAAGAAGAAGTTCCATGAAGAAAATGAGGGCAAACTATCCCCCGGCTTTTAAGGCAAAAGTAGCATTAGAGGCAATAAAGGAAGGAAAGACCACATCAGTCTCTTGGTAATAAGACACCGGCAGAGATATATTTTGGTAGAAACAACTAAAACAAAGACTCAAAACTGTAACTTTAAAAATGCTATTTTTTGTCTTGACAAATGCGTCCACTGGTAGAATAAAATATTTTGTGTAAAATTGATGAAATGGATAAAGAGGGTGTATCCTGTATTATTCAAACAACAGTAAAGAAAAAAGGAGGATACACCCATGAAAGACAAAACACTTGTAGAGTTAAGGTTAGCAGATTTATGGAAAGAATTCACGCAAAATTTTTATGAATCATTCTGGGAAGAGATATATAACAGTGAAAGGATTTAGAGAGATAATAGATTTCAGGGCAGTTAACAGTGAAAATGAAAACAACTGGACAGGGTTTCTTCAGGATCTACAGATAAGTGGGCTAACATTTGATACATTAAGCTTGATAGTGACAGAAGGTAAGCAGGGGTTAGAAAATGCGGTAGATAATGTTTTACCACTATTAAGGAGGCAATGCTGCTGGGCGCAGAAGATGAGAAATGTAGCAAATTATTTAAAGAAGAAAGACAGGGCTAAATGTCTTGGTCAGGCAAAAAGGATATACAATGCTTCAAACAGAAAAGAAGCAAAAAAAGTTTTTGATGAGTGGAAACAGTCCTGGGGTGATATCTATCCAAAAGCAGTGCATTGTATTGAAAAAGATTGGGAAGAGTTGACAGCCTTTTTTGATACACCAAAGAACATGTGGAAAAAATTAAGAACAACAAATGTGATAGAGAGATCTTTTAGAGAATTAAGAAGACGGACAAAAACAATGAGTTGCTTTAATAATGTAAAAAGTATTGAAAGAATAAGTTTCGCAGTAATTAATCACTTAAATGAACAATACAGGAGTAAACCTCTTTATGAATTTACACATAATTCTTGACACTATTGGGTCCACTTTAGACATTGAGTTAGAACGTGCAAAGAGCAGCCAGTTCCCTACGCCAGCGGAGCGTCCGATGGTATCCGTGCTGGATTGTGGGAAGTTTGAGCAGGTTTTCGGCTTGCGGCTGCCGGAATGGCGGGAAGCATTACAGTTGGCGATGGATAAGAGGTAATATAATAAATATTTATATGGAACTAATCGATTTAATAAACGCTTGTAGGTTTAAACCGGACCATTTGGCTTTCCCAGATGCTTGGGTTGGTCATATCCCCTTTGGTGCCTGGTTGATAAAAACCCTCAAACCTTCGATTTTTGTTGAATTGGGCACTCATTCAGGCAATTCATATTTGGCCTTCTGCCAAGCTATCCATGAAGCAAAGTTGCAAACGCGTAGTTATGCCATAGATACCTGGAAAGGCGATGAACATGCGGGCTTTTATGGAGAAGATGTCTATGCCAATCTGAAGCCATATCACGATGACCATTATGGAAATTTTTCAAATTTAATGCGGATGACCTTTGATGAGGCTGTATCTTATTTTGCAGATCAATCCATCGACCTACTTCATATTGATGGCTTGCACACTTACGACGCAGTAAAACATGACTTTGAAACTTGGCTTCCTAAATTATCAACCACTGCTGTTGTACTATTTCATGACACAAATGTGCGTGAACGTGAATTTGGTATCTGGAAGTTTTGGTTAGAACTTTGCAAACAATATCCTTTGAATTTTGAATTTGTCCATTCTCATGGATTAGGAGTCATTCAACTTTCAGAGGCTAAGGGTAATAAAAATCTCGAATGGCTCAATCAAGATAACGAAAATCGGACTCTTATTAAAGATTATTTTTCAGCGTTGGGGGAGCATGTAATTAATCAATATCGTAAAATAGAAGCTAATCAACTTTTAAATGACACACGTTTGGAAAATGAGCGATTAAATAATGAATTAAATACTTTGCAAGCTCAAATCGCTGAGCATGCCCAACTCCTTGAAACATTACGCTCCCAACTCACAGAAAAGGAACAGGCTTTACAGGATTTTAGTCAGCAAGTTTCCTCTAAGAATGAAACAATTGCAAGTTTGCAAGCTCAAATCGCTGAGCATGCCCAACTCCTTGAAACATTACGCTCCCAACTCACAGAAAAGGAACAGGCTTTACAGGATTTTAGTCAGCAAGTTTCCTCTAAGAATGAAACAATCGCGAGCCTGCAAGCTCAAATCGCTGAGCATGGGAATTCTATTCAGGCATTAAATTCTCAATTAGAAAGCCGTGATCAGCAGATACAGATCTTGAATAGGGAGATTGCATTATATACAAGTAGCACCAGCTGGCGCATCACACGGCCGTTGCGTAAAATTTCTAAGAAGTTTAGAGGATGGAAAAGTGCTTAAAAATTGGAGAGATTATTGGATTATTAAGAAAAGCGGTTTATTCGACCCCATTTATTATTTGATGAACAACCCGGATGTCCGCAGAGCAGATGTTGACCCCTTGATGCATTTCGTAAAATATGGTTGGAAAGAAGGGCGAAATCCTTCCTCTGAATTTAATACACAATTTTATTTAGAGAATAATAATGATGTTAAGATATCGAACATTAATCCATTGATTCATTATCTGAAATTTGGTAAAAAAGAAGGGCGGAAAATATCTAACGGTCAATTTGAAAAATCAATAGCTATACACATTCATATTTATTACGAAGACTTAATAGATGAATTTGTGTCCTATCTTAATAACATGCCTTACACTTATGATTTATATATCTCAGTTCCTAATAAGCAAGTTCAAAAAAAATGTGAGAAAAAATTTTATAACTTGCCGCATTTAAATAAATTAGTTGTGAAACAAGTAATTAATCGCGGGAGGGATATGGCTCCCTTTTTTTGCACCTTTGGAAATCAACTACAATATTACGATTTTATTGGCCATTTTCATACCAAGAAATCTTTGTATAATAAAGGTGCTACTCAGGGCTGGAGAAACTACTTATGTAATGCACTACTGGGAAGCCAAGAACAGATAAAAAGTATTTTTAGTATTTTTCAAACAAATAATGAAATTGGTTTGATCTACCCACAAACTTATTATAGATTACCTTATTGGGCTCATACGTGGCTAGCAAATGAAGCAATCGGCAAAGTGTGGTGCAACCGCTTAGGCATTAATAATTTCCCCAAAGGGTATTTCGACTTTCCAGTAGGGTCTATGTTCTGGGCTAGAAGTGAAGCGCTTGCTCCATTATTCCAAGCTGGTATTCAATTAAAAGACTTTCAAGAAGAGAGTGGTCAAACGGATGGAACTTTGGCTCACTGCTTGGAAAGACTGATCGGATTGTGTACGAGCAGTCTTGGTATGAAACATGAAATCATAAAAGATATGGAGCACCCAAGTTGGTCATCTTGGCGTTTTGATCAATTTTTTAACAGGCAGTATGAAGAAATAAGAAAACTACTTAATTCACCTGAGATCAAGTTGATTTGTTTTGATATTTTTGATACTTTGTTGATTCGTCCATTGCTAGACCCTGAATCAGTTAAAACGATTGTTGCTTATAGAATGGGAGGAGAAGCAGGCAAAGTATATAAAACATTTAGGTCTGATGCTGAAGAACAGGCACGCTTCAAGAAAGGCTCAGATGTTTGCTTGAAAGAAATTTTCGAACAGTTAGGAGAGATGACAAATTTGACTGAAACGCAATTGATGCGTTTAAAAAATCTTGAGGAAGAGATCGAACTATTAAGTGTTCAGCCTCGTATTGAAGCCTTGCATTTATTCACAGATGCCATTGCTACTGGCAAACCAGTTATTCTAGTCACTGACATGTTCCTAGACCGAGACCTAATTAAGAAATGTTTAACTAAAAATGATATAGAAGGTTGGAAAGAACTTTTTGTATCAAATGATGTTGGTCTTCGTAAGGATAGTGGTCAAATGTATGATTATATTTTAAACAAATATTCATATTCGTCAAACGCTATTCTGATGATTGGCGATAATGAGAGATCTGATGTTCAAATTCCTGATGATATAGGGATATCATTTATTCATTTGATAAAACCTGTTGAAATCGCTCGCGGCCTTCCTCGATTTTCAGATATAATAAAAAAATTTGAACACTGTGGGGATATAAATGCAGAAATAACACTCGGTCTAGTAGTACAGAAAAATTTTAGTGATATCACATACAATGATTATGATCCACAATGCTTCGTTAAGGTTACCCCCTTTAATATTGGGTACAGTATAGTTGGTCCCTTGTTGACAAGTTTTGCTCAATGGCTCATTAATATATCCAATAATGATAATATTGAACAACTTTATTTCCTTTCCAGAGAAGGTAAGATTATCAAGGATGTTTATGATTATTGGTGTGAAGGTCTAAATAATGTACCGAAATCAGAATATTTAGAGTTATCTAGACGCGCTACGTCAGTTTCATCTATTTCAAATTTTTCTGATATAGCAGAAATTGCTAAGTTTCCATATTATACAAATTCCATAGAAGAATTTATTAAAATAAGGTTTGGCCTTATATTAGATCCTTCGCAATGGAAAGATATTTTTAATAAATTTAACATTGACCGGCACACGAAAATCAAAATAGAAGATAAAAGGATTGAAAATATAATCCCCCTGCTTAAATATCTCGAACCACAAATATTGGCACAATCAAGAAAAGAAAAACAAGGACTTATCCAATATCTGGATAGAAAAGGCTTAACTAGTGACATTAACAAGGCTGTTGTCGATATTGGCTATGGAGGAACCATCCAGAGAAACTTAAATAGTCTTTTGGCAGAAAAAATACATGGATATTACCTAATGACAGATGAACGTTCAAAAAATGTATCCTCTATCTATAAAGTAAAAACTCGTGGTTGTTTTGGTGAAAATCTTACGCGAAATTCAGACGCGCCGTTTATTTATAGAGAGTCATTTACCTTAGAAAAACTTTTAAGTGCTAATGATCCTCAGATAGAATATTATGAATTAATAAATAATGATAAAACAATAAATCATTACCGCGAACTTTCTCTTAATGAAATCAAACCCACAGAAATTAGAACTCGATTACAACAGGGCGTACTAGAGTATGTGAAAGATGCCAAACAAATTAGAAACGATGTATTTCCAGAATTCATTCCATCAATACCAGTAGCAAAAATGATTACAGAAAGTTTTCTTACCAAACAATGCCCAAGCGAAAAAAACTTTATAAGTAGTATTATTTTGGATGATTATTATTGCGGAAGAGGTCTGGTGTAGGAGTATAAAAGGTGAGCTTAGAATTTTACCCTTCAATTTGGTTAAACGACTTTCATTCCAAAGCAGAATGGGACGAATATTCAAATTATTACAAAGAGGCAAGTTATGTTTATGACTGGATTGATGATCATCTACTTTTATCTCGACACCCTTTTTCTTATATTGCTTATTGTGAAGCCTGTGAAAGAATCACACATATGACATTTGATTGGAGACTTGCTGGAGGGTCTAATTCCTTATCTATAAATCCAGCTTGGACTGAAACTTGTGTGTGTGATAATTGTGGCCTTAATTCTCGGATGAGGGCTTTGATCTCGTATCTCAAGTCACATTCTGATTATAAAAATTTAAATAATGTTTATATAGCTGAACAAATAACAAAATCATTCCAAGTATTAAAAAACACCCTTTACCCCTCATTGATTGGAAGTGAATTTCTTGGCACAAATTATACAAGTGGAGACCTAGTAAAGAATAAAATACCAGGACATCAAATCATAAGGCATGAAGACCTTACTAATTTATCTTTTAAAAATAATAGTTTTGATTTAGTTATCACACAAGATGTTTTTGAGCATATCCCCGATTATTTTAAAGCGTTCACAGAAATTAATCGTATTCTATCAGAACATGGACGCCTTGTATTCACAATTCCTTTTAATGCAAACCTTGAATATACAAAAATCCGTGCATCTATTATTAATAATCAACTAATTTATCATTTGCCCCCAGAAATACATGGTGATCCACTTTCAACTGAAGGATCATTATGTTACCAAAATTTTGGATGGGATATACTTTCTTCGCTTATTGAGGCAGGTTTTTCCGAAGCTAGGGCATCGTTATATTGGGGCCCTTGGAAAGGTTATATGGGATATCCTTCTTTCATATTTTCAGCAGATAAGAATAAGCACAGTTTAGAGGAATATCACAATTTAGTAAACCTCGAGATGCTCAATCTTAAGGATGAGCAGATACAAAAGCTTTCTGTTGAAAATGAAGCCTTACACCAAAAGTTGACTGAAAGCTTAAAGAATATCAATCTCAAAGATGAGCAGATACAAAAGCTTTCCGTTGAAAATAAAGCCTTACAGCTTGAGATTGTGGATTATACTTCCAGCACTAGCTGGAAAATAACTCGCCCATTGCGCCGCCTCTCGCGCCTGGTGAGGAGAAAGTAATGCTAACCAACCTAAGAGATTATTTTGTAATCAAGCATAGCGGATTGTTTGATGAGAAATATTACCTGCTTCATAACCCAGATGTCAGCAGAGCGGATATTGATCCTCTAAAGCATTTCGTAAAATATGGCTGGAAAGAAGGAAGGAATCCGTCGGAAAATTTTGACACGAGTTATTATCTTAATGCTTATCCTGATGTAAAAGAAGCTGGAATTAATCCACTTTTTCACTATATACGATACGGAAAGCACGAGGGTAGGAAAACCAACCCTAACGAAGCTCCCAGTCCACAAAAAAATTTGCAAAAATCGTCAACTAAGTGGAACCAAGCGTTACAACAGATAAAACTTAAGATTTTTCATATCCTTCTTCCTTATTACAAAAAATTGCCGCCATCCATCAAACTAAAGATCAAGAAACGTATCCCTTATCGCCCTACCATCGTTTCCGGAACGCAAATTTCAAAAGAAGATATATATGATAATTTCCTGAATCCAGAACGCAAAGAGAATATCGAGCGGTTCTTCTCTTTCCTGGATAAACAATCAGAAGATGTAAAGAATATCCAGTACATCTTTTTTCTGCCTTTGTTTTCAACCGGAGGCGCCGAGCTTGTGGCGCTTAATTTTATCCGTCTGATTTTGGAAAAAAAGAAAGATATCAGTGTCCTTCTGGTCGTTACAGACGTAAATAAACTCGAAATTCCAGCTTCTTTTCCTTCCAGATTGGTCTTTTTTAATCTGGAAGAATTCTTAGGCAGTCAGGATTGGGATAGGAAAAAGATTTTTATTTACGATTTGATCCAAACGCTGCGACCAGCTGTCATTCATAATATCAACTCTTCAGCTTTTTGGCTTCTTTTACTAGAGAAAGGCGAAAAACTAAGAATAATCTCAAAAATTTTTGCTGATATCTTTTGTTTTCAATATGACCATAATAATAATAGAACAGGATATGCCGAACATTATTTAAAAAATGGAATTCCCTTTTTGGATGGTCTTCTTTCAGATAATGCCAGTTTTTTGGATGAAGCGATTAATCTTTATGGTTTGCAAGCGTATCGCGACAAAATGTTTACGGTTTATAACCCAATAAATGAATTACGTGAAGTGGAGGATCATCATCTTGAAGTTTTAGCCAAAGAAAAAGTAAGTTCTGAAACTCGAAATACCGATAAACTTCAAGTAATTTGGGCAGCAAGGTTGGATGAACAAAAGCGCTGGAAATTTTTTTTAGAAATAGTCAGGAACTGTGATTTTTGTGATTTTGATATGTATGGGCAAGCAGTAATAGATGAATCACCTCATATAATCAGCTTACCAAATCTTACCTATAAAGGCGGATTTACGTCTATAAGTAAAATTCTTGATATGAAGAATTATGATGCTTATCTCTTTACTTCTTTGTATGAGGGATTACCAAACACTTTATTAAGTGTTGGACTAAAAAATATCCCGATTATCGCTCCATCAATAGGGGGAATAAAAGAATTAGTTACTGAAAAAACAGGGTATTTATTGAGAGAAAATCCTACCATTGATGACTATATTAAAGCCTTACATGAAATCAAAGACAATCCAAATGAAGCGAAGATCAAGGCGCTTGAGATGAGGAAGTTAATTTTAGAGAGACATAATTGGGAGAGATTTTCTGATGTCGTCTCAAAAATCCCGGGCTACCTTTAATGATTGAGAATAATCGAATATGAAATACTACCCACTTGTTTCGTATATCATCCCTAACTTCAATCAGGCTAAATACCTATATGAAGCGGTCAGTAGCATATTGCTGAGTTATTCTGGCCCCAAAGAAATTATTGTTATCGACGACTGCAGTACGGATCCGACCACGTCCAGAAGACTAAATGAGCTTATCTCAAAATTCCCTTCTGTAAAATTAATGTTTAATGAAAGAAACATGGGACTACCTGCTACAAGGAACGCGGGCTTAGCCGCTTGTGAAGGGGATTATGTCCAATTTCTGGATGCCGACGACCTTCTCTTCCCTCATAAGATAGATTTCCAGATACAGCATTTTTGGTTTGGAAATAACCTGGATATTTCCATCACGGATTACCTGTTATGTGATGAAACCCTATCTGAGTTTACGCCGCTGGAACCCAATATTGGCAAATACAATTTATCCTTAGATGATTTTCTGTTTCAATGGGAACGCGGGCTTACGATCCCCATTCATTCAGCCCTCTTCAAGAGAAGTGCTTTGAGCGATGTGCGCTTTAATGAAACCCTGAGCGCAAAAGAAGATTGGTTATTCTGGTGTACGCAATTAATTCATCATAAACGGATTGCTTATCTCAATATTTGGGGCGCGGCTTATCGGCAGCATGAACAAGCCATGACAAAGAAAAACGTCAGTGAAATGAGCAAAATGTGGCTGAAAAGTGCATCCCTGATTGCTGAGCAACTAGAGGATAAAGAAGCCTTTTTAGCTGCCGCTGCCGATTGGTATCACACGCATTATGAATATGCCATCAAGGAACAAGAAAACATTGAAAAAAAGAAACACAATGAAGATCATAAGCCGGAGACAAAGCCTCTAGTTCTTCCTACTGTCAAATCACACAATGCATCGAACAAGAAGACATTTTCAGTCATCATTCCAATCTACAATCACTTTGAGTATTTGAATCAATGCCTGCAGTCGGTATTTGATCAAACCTTTGAGAATTACGAAATAATTTGTGTCGATGACCATTCTACAGATCCCAGGGTGCGAGATGCTTTGGAGCAGCTTAGAGCAAACACCCTCAATGTGAAGGTTATTTTCAATGAGGCCAATCTGGGAATCTCCGCCTCACTCAACCGTGCCATTGAAATTGCAGAGGGAAAGTTTATCGCTTTCCTGGACTGTGATGATTACCTTAGCAAAGAGGCTTTAGAACAGATTGATCAACAGATAAGCGAAAACCCCGAAGTTGATTATTTCTTTACTGATAAAATCGATGTTGACGAAAGCAATCGGTTTATTCGGCGCGCCAAATATGGCGGCTACCCCGATATTCGACCTTCGGGTGATATCGCTGATGATCTATTGGATGGCATGGTTGCCTCCCATCTCAAGGTTATCAGAAAGGCTGCTCTCATTTCTGCTGGGGGGTTCAATCCGGCGTTGGATGGGGTACAGGACTATGACCTGGCCTTACGCATTGCTGGCCGCGGCAAAATGAAATATGTTAATGCACCTTTGTATTATCATCGCCAGCATCTTTCCTCAGTAACTAGCTCTGACTCAATCAGGCAATTTCGAAATCAGAATATAGCTCGGAGGGCAGCTTGCAATCAGTGGTATCCAAAAGCAGTTAATCCTGTGGAAGCATTGACAGCATATTTGCAATCCATCACAACGGGCAAGATCGTTACTTTCGAGGAATTAGAGGCAAACAAAATTGGAATCTTTAACCCACAGAACTTTACTCGCTCGGATGTGAAAGATAAAGTTAGGCAGGGTTATGTGTGCATTTTAGACACACGTGGGGAAGTGCTGGGGAAATGGGCTTATTTGCTGCGTGACTATAATAGCTACTTTGACTTGATCCTTATTGATGATCCTCAATTGGTCATTTTTTTGATCGGCTATCTTTGGGATTATCAGATCATCAAATTCATACCAAAATCCCAATGAGAAATATTCCACCGGTTGAATTCAATGCATACTTTAGCGCGAGTAATTAATTTACGAACCAGATTGGAGTTAAATTTGTTATCATTAAAACTTAGATATTATAGAGAAAATTTACAAGGTGTTTAAATGAATTGCATTGTCATTGGCGGCGGCGGGTTTATTGGCTCCCAGGTAGCTGAAAGGCTGATTGGGCAAGGCCACGCTGTGGTGGTCTTTGACCGGCAAGGCGCGCCTTATCTGGACCTTTTGGCCAGGCAAGGTGCAACGATAACGCTAGGCAACTTTTTCGAATCCTCCGACCTGCTTAACGCGCTCACCGGAATGGACGTCGCCTTTCATTTTGTTAGCACCACGGTGCCTAAAACTTCTAACGTTGACCCTGCCTTTGACGTCCAGTCCAATTTGGTGGGGACGATAAATTTTCTCAATATCGCCAAAGACGTAGGCGTGAAAAAAGTCATTTTCCTGTTAAAGTCAATTAAAAATCCCCAGCGTATGGCCCTATAAATTCCCCACTCTTTTTATTTCATTCACCAATATTAGTCAATCCTTTCATTCTGTAACTATAATGGACCCCAAAAACTGGACAGAGTAATAAGGTGAAGGTTAATGTTAAGAATTGGAAAGGGGACAAGAAAATGGGGAAGATAAGAAAGAAGTATGAAGCAACTTTAAAAGCCAAGATAGCACTGGAAGCAGTAAAAGGAGAAAAGACCATAAGAGAGATATCCAGTGAATATGGGGTACATCCTAATCAGATAATGAAGTGGAAGCAACAACTTTTGAAAGATTACCCTCAATATTCAGTGAAGACAGGGCAAAGGAAGAAAGAGGCAAAGAAGATTTAGAAGCTGAGCTTTACCGACAGATCAGGCGGTGGTATAATACTGAACATCTTCATTCATCAATTGGTTATGTAACACCAAATGAAATGAGGAGTGGCAAGGCTTATGAAATACTTAATAAAAGAAATGAAGTAATGGAAGCAGCTAAAATTCAGCATCCTGAAAGATGGGGGTCACAAAAATCGAAAGTCTTGAAAATAATAAAAGCCTATTTGAAAGCAAAGTAGATGGAGAAACTCAGGCTATTGTAGTTTTCTCCGAACATAAAGATACAAAGCTGGCAGAGGATATCTTAAAAGCAGCTCTTGAGGAGTTTGAAAAGGAACTGGACAAGATTTCGCAGAATTATCAGAAAATGTTTGGACAGGGTTATGAGAAGTCAGATAAAAACCGCATATTTATATTAAATGTGATTGAACAGCCAACTTCCCTTGAAAAACCTGTAAAACCTGAAAGAAAGTTAATTATAGCTGTATCGGGAGTAACCTTTTTGATACTTGGAGTGTTCTCTGCTTTTGTTATTGAGTGGTGGAGCAGGGTTAAATCAACACAGTAAAACTCATACTTTACAAAAATGTTATAATTGTTGCAAAAGTATCTTTATAGTTTTTGAGGTGATGTAGATTGCTTATATATGGGATAGTTTCATTTTTGATTTCTTTTTTTTCGTGTGTATTTATTATAAAAGTATGTAAAAGAAAAAAATCATTAATTACAGACCATGTTCATGACGGGATCCAGA
>Ga0209204_1002496_pt1 | contig 14959 bp, 15 predicted proteins | sample AD_JPNMR2_MetaG_FD_184425 | JGI IMG/M metagenome (GOLD analysis project Ga0209204, IMG submission 184425) | Active sludge microbial communities of municipal wastewater-treating anaerobic digesters from Japan - AD_JPNMR2_MetaG (SPAdes) (version 2) | ecosystem: Engineered > Bioreactor > Anaerobic...
GCCCCAGCGGATCGGTAGCCACCACCTCGACCGGCGCGAGCGGATACGCCCCCCGCGTAGGCGCGGTGATCACGCCCTCCAGAGAGGCACGTTGGCCCGGCCAGAGCACGGCCAGCAGATGGTGTTTCGGAACGGCGTCAATCCCGGGGGGAATCCCCGCGCTGATTCTCAGAAACACCTTGGGCAGCCGGCCTTTGTTCTCCACGGTCAGCGTGAAAGGAGCCGCCTCGCCGGCCGTAAGCGGAGAGGGAACCTCGCGCGAGACGGCGACGTGATGAAGCGAGAGCGTGCTGAGAAGGTAGGAGAGGAGAGCGATGCCAAGGACCATCGCTCCCATGACGAAGAGCTGGCTGGCATGGAGGATGGCGGCGACGATGAAAAAGAAGAGCGGCCCGATGAGGGCCACCGTCAGCAGCGGGCTGCGCGCGCGCAGGAGCACGAGGAGCAGCACTACCGCCGCGGCGATCACCACCACGCTGGCCGGGTTGTACGAGGCGTTCATCTGCGTAGCACCGGCACGGGCACCGTGCGCAGGATCTCCTCGACGGTGCCCTCCGCGGTGATTCCGCGCGCTCGAACCTCCGGCTTGAGCGAGATCCGGTGGGTGAGCACCGCGGGCGCCACTGCCTTGATGTCGTCCGGGATCACGTAGGTCCGGCCCGCGGTCGCGGCGTAGGCCTGCGAGGCGCGCATCAGCCCGAGCGAGCCGCGCGGGCTGGCCCCGAAGTGGATCGCGGAGTGGCGGCGAGTGGCATCCACGAGCTTCACCACGTACTCGCGCAGGGCGCGCTCGATGTGAATGCTGGTGACCATCTCCTGGAGCGTCACCACCTCCTCCGGCGTGACCACCGGTTTCACATCTTCGATCGGATGGCGCTTCATCTGCCGCTCCAGCAGCAGAAGCTCCTCTTCGTTGCTCGGGTAGCCCAGCGAGAGGCGCATCAGGAAGCGGTCGAGCTGCGCGAGCGGCAGCGGGAAGGTGCCCTGCGACTCCGTGGTGTTCTCGGTGCCGATCACAAAGAACGGGTGAGGGAGGCGGTAGGTGACCCCGTCGCGTGTCACCTGGCCCTCCTCCATGCACTCCAGGAGGCTCGACTGCGTCTTTGGCGTGGCCCGGTTCACCTCGTCCGCCAGGAGCACGTTTCCGAACACCGGGCCCGGGCGAAACTCGAACTCTGCCGTCTTCGGGTTGAAGATCGCCGTGCCGGTGACATCGGCCGGCAGGAGATCGGGCGTGAACTGGACGCGCTTGAAGCTGCCGCCCACGCTGCGCGCGAGGGCGCGCCCGAGCATCGTCTTCCCGACTCCGGGAATATCCTCGATCAGGAGATGGCCGTTGCACAGGAGAGTGACCACGGCCAGTCGGACCGCCTTCGCCTTCCCGATGATCACCGTCTGGATCTCGTTGACGATGCGCGTGGTCTTCTCTGCCAGCGCTTGCAGGTCTACATCGGAGAGCGGTTCAGTCGCGTGATTCAAAGGGTCAGCTCCTTTTCCAGCGTCGCGGCAGCTTGCGGATGGTTGCAGCCAGCACCCTCGCCCGGCCGGCATCCGGGAGGGCAGATCCAGCGGGCGCGTAGCATGCCTGCTCGAAGAGATCGGTGAGCGCTTCCATCGACACGCGGATCTCCTCCGGCAACCCGGACTCGCGGACCACCGCCAGATACTCCTCGGCGGTCTGGCCCACCTGCCGCGGCACCCCCCGGCGCGCCAAGTGCCGGCACGCCTGGTGGTAGGCGTGTTGCGTCTCCCCATGAGCATCGGAGGCCCTCGGACGGAACCGGATGCTGGCATCCTCGTGCCGGCGCTTCCCTCGCGCGCCGGCCACCACGGCCCCGAGGATGCCGAGGAGCAGCGCCTCCGCGAGAAACGTCAGCCCGCGCGGCGACAGCTTGCTCCACCATGCCTGCCATTCCCTGCCGGATGGCGATCCCGCGGGCGTGTTGTTGCCAGGGGTTGGGTCGAAGGGGATCCAGCCATAGGGTTCGGTGTAAATCTCCACCCAGGCATGGGCATCGCGCTCGCGCACTAGGTAGGTGCCATCGTCATCCAGTTCTGTGAGCAGGTAACCGGTGACCAGGCGCGTTGGAATGCCGAGCGCGCGGCAGAGCACGGCGGTTGCTCCCGCAAAGAGGTCGCAAGCGCCTTTTCGCCCGGTGGTGAGGAAGTGAACGATGGGGTCCTCGTCTCGGGGCGCCGATGGAACCGAGAGGGAGTAGCGGCAGTGCGCGCGCAGGTAATCGGCAATCGCCTCGGCGCGCGCGTAGGGCGTCCGTTCCTTGCCGGCGATGGTGAGTGCCAGCTCGCGAACCGGGGCCACGGAGACGGGGATCTGAATCCAGTGGCCCTCCTCGGGGGGCTGGCCGCCCGGCGCGCGTCGGAGCAGCGGCTCGGGTACATCCGGCACCTCGGAGACCACCGTGTAGGTATCGCCCTCCCGCCAGTCTGTCTTGCCAAAGACTAGGCCCGTCACATCAACAGTCAGATCCTCGCGGGTGGTTATCACCTCCAGGGGGATGCCAGCGCAGAGGACGCTTCCGGGCACCCTGCCAAGGAGATCCATCTGCTGGGTAACGCGGCGGGCGTGCTCTTGTGGCGGGCGCGAATGCCGGGGCGGGTGGGTAAAGTAGCGCCGTCTCTCCTCGCGAGCCGCTTCCCTCGCGTCCGAGGCGTCCAGACCGCCCGCGTGGCGCCGCGCGGCGCGTCGCCCTCGCCTTCCGACCGGGCCATCGCCGAGGGGAATGCTGGTCTCGATCAGCTGGGACTGCGACCAGCAGCCCCGCTCGTAGACATCATAGATGCGCCCGCGCAGCAGGCCAGGCGTCGTGGTCTTCACCCGCATCAACGCCTGTTCCCCGGTCGTGCGCATCCCGCCGGCCAGGCTGACGGTTTCAGAAAGGCGCGAGTAGCCGGGGTCATCGTCCGTAGAGAAGAGGGTGCGCCGCAAGCGGTCACGCTCGGCAGGCGTCAGGCCGGGAGTCATGCGCTGGGAGAGTGAAGCGAGCGGAAACGAAAGGGGCAACAGCAGAGCCAGGTAGCCGGCGGCAAGCCCGAGGGCGGACCTTGCGCTTCGCCGCGGGGGGAACGACCCTGTGGCTGGGGTGCTCTGCGAGAGGAGATGCTCATACGCCATCGCGTAAACGGCGGCGAAGAGGAAGCCAGAGAAGGAGACTTGCAGGCTGAAGCCCGAGGTGAAGACCCCCGCGAGGCCATAGATGGAGAGGGCGGGGACCGCGGTGGCCACCATCGGCACGCGCCGGCCTCGGAGATAGGTGCCTGCCACGAATGAGAGGAAAACGACTGCGAAGACGAGCCCCACGAGGATGCTGGCGCCACTCTTCTGCTGCAACACCTGGGCGCAATCAAGGATGGGATCGGGCGGATTAGGGCGGAGCGCGGCGAAGGCAACGCCGACGAGCGCCGCCAGCACGAGGGCCCGAATCGCCGCCACCGGCCACCAGTGGGCCATCGTCGCGGACGCGTAGCCCAGGGCGATCATCGAGAGGGATGCGCGCGTGAACGGCTCCAGCCCCAGCACGCGCCCGGCCTCCCAAACCGCGCAAGCCGAGGCGAGCGCTGCGGCCACGGCTGCCGGCACTCTCTGTGGGCCGCGCATCAAGGGGTCGTTCTCCCTTGTGCCGGCTTGCCAGAAGCGTGGATCCCGATCGTCTCCAGGGGGAGCCACGAGGCTTGCCACTTCAAGTCAAGGGCGCCCGTCGGTCCCGCCTGGTGATACTCGATGACCACGTCGTGCCAGCCGTGCGAGAGCTTCACGGGCGAGCCGGCCGTTTTCCCGCGCGGGGCGATGCGCCAGGAGTCGACCACCACCTTCCCATCCAGAAGGAGGAGCGCCGCCCCGTGGATGGGATCAAAAGAGAAGGTGTAGGAATCGTCAGCTGGCACGTAGAGACGACCTGTCCAGCGCGCGCTCCACTGAGCCGGGCCCACGCCGGGAGCCGGGCCAGTTTCGCTCCAGATCCCGCCCGGGCGCGCGTCGGTGCGCGTCACCACCGTGACTCCCTCGGGCGGGACAGCCAGGAGCGCCGAAAGCGAGCCATCGGCGAGCTCGCAGGCGGGATCGTTGTAGTAGAGAGCCTTCAACCCGGCCGGATCCCAACCCCGGGGCGAGCTCAGGAGTGCCTTGCCCGTCTTCTGCTCGACGGCGCGCTCGACGCGATACTGCTGCGCGGCCAGCCGCTTCCATCGAAGACCCAACGGGGGGAGGATAACGTCGAGCATCTCCTCCAGGGCCAGGTCCCTGTAGCTGCACGTGACCTTGCCGCGGACGTCGGGCGCGAGGCTGAAGCGCACCTGAGCGTTCTCCCCCAGCACCGTCAGCACCGTGCGAACATCAATCTCGTGCACATCAAGCGAGACGCGTGGCCCGCGTCCTGGCGTGAGCGGGACGCGGTTGCCCTTGGTCGCGGCAGCGGGGGCATTCGGGGCCGCATGGAGCGCCGCCATTCCGGCCAACAGGAGCATGGCAATCAGGCAGACACACGCGCAATACCAGATGGAGCAGGCAAAATGCCCGCGCGCGCCTGGCAGGCGCCGCCCTTTGGCTGCGCGCCGTTGTCTCACCTCCTGGCAGGTTGGGTCCACTAGGTGTCGCTGTCGGTTGCCGCGCATGAAGCCCTCGGAGTTCACTTTTTCGGCAACCCCGCGACCAGGTGCGGGCCTGCGGGAGATGGTCGCGCCCGGATGATCTCCTTCCCGAAGCTGGAGGAACTCCAGGCAAGGCGGATGGAGGCATGGTGCTCGGGCCCCTGGCAGTAGTCTACCCGGATATCGTGGATGCCGGCTTCCAGGGGAACGGCGCGAATGACGGAGATGCCCTGCTGGATCATCCAGGAATCGATCACCATCTGCCCATCGATGTAGAGGCGAGCGCCGTCATCCAGGGCATCCAGGTAAAAGACGTACGTATCGGTGGCCGGCACCAGGAGCTTCCCGGTCCAGCGAACGCTGAAGTAGGTGGGGGGCACGTCCGGCGCGGGCGGGTCCATGTCCCATACGAAGTTGATCGCCGGATCGATGCGTGTTGTCACCAGGCGCGTGAACGTCGGGAAGGTGAACGGCGTGTTGAGCGGGTAGTCACCCTTGGCGCGCGGCGGATCAGCGTAGTAGGCGGCCAGGAGCCCCTCGCCGAGGAAGCCCCGGTTGTGCGTCGCGCCGCCCGTGCCGCGCCGGCCGCGCGGGATCCCCTCGCCTTGCTGGCCGAGCGCCTGCCTGGTACCCGGCAGATCCGGCTGCGAAGCTCGGGAAGCCAGGTCGAAATCAGGGGCGGGAAGCTCCTGGCGAACCGCGTCGGGGGCTTCCGGCGTGCCGGTGGCCGCGGCCATCGTTCCCTCGGCGATTGGCGGCGCCTCCGGGTCGCCTTCGCCGTCATGGGGCGCCTTCGGAGAGGCAATGGTCGGCGGCACCGGCTCGGTGCCGCCCGGTGCCGCTGGAAGGCCCGGATCAGGCGAGCCAGCTGGCCGGTTTGGCGCTCCCTCGGGTACGCGAGATCCCAGCCCCGGGCGCGGGGCGGTGCGACCAGCGACCACATCTCGCCGCGGAGGGAGGACGCGCGCGGTGCGCATCCGCGGGCGAGAGGCGACGATAGGGCTGCCTTGGGGCGCGACGAGCTTCGCGCGCGAGAGTCCTGCCGGCTTCTCGGTGCCCGTGACATCTCCAGGGGCGCGCCCGTCCGCCAGCGCGCCCGGCATGGGGAGAAGCGACACCTCGACGATCCCGACGGAGCGTGGCCGTGAGCTCCGAAGGGCGCTCAGGAGCAGGATGCCCCCGAGCGCGTGTAGCATGGCCGATACTAAGAGACAGCGCCTGATTATCCTTCGCTCCATACTACACCACCCGTGTTGCGCACGCTCAGATGCGTGCTTGCATAGCAATATAGACTCTCCCCAGGGGCAGAAGTTCCAGGCCGGGATTCCGAGAGAAGGGATCCGGTCTGGGCACAGAGCCTCCCGGCTCCAATGCCCAGCTCTCTCCAGCCTCTTCTCCCATCGCCCCGCGGACCGCACAACTTAGCCCAGGATGTCCGCACCCTGGGTTATGCACCGGCATAGATAGCCACGACCGCGAAGCGGTCGCACAAGCCGCTACTCCGTATTATCGCACCCCTTCGGGGTGCCAGGTATTCTTCTGGACGCGAGACCCAGGATCGGGAGACCCTGGGCTATCCTGTGTGACCGCTTCGCGGTCCTCCGCGAGCGCCACCCAGATGGCCATCCTCGGGCTCTGGATAAGATCGCACAATCCCGGGTGCGCGCACGTTCCCATCCGTGTCCGTCACCTTCATCCGTGGCATCGATGCCGAGCCCCCTGAGATTCCGACATAAGGAGAGGGCCACCTGCACGCACGGTGGTTTATCGCTGCGCGCCGGGTTGCGTGCTGCCTCCGAGGCTTCGGATTCCTTATGTCGGAATCCCAGCCGGGCCACCGCATCGTTTGCCCTGGCTGCCCCCTGTGTGGTAGAATAACGCCTAGAGAGTGAGAGGAGAGGCAGGAAGAGGCGATGCGGGTCGTTCATCACGAGGAGATTGGGGCGAAGCCGGTGGCCGCCGAGGGCGCGGAACGGGCAACGATCCGAGAGATCTTCACGGCGGAGACGGGTGCGCCTACCTTTGCCATGCGTGTTTTCGACCTGGCGCCAGGAGGCTGCACGCCGTTGCATTCGCATCCCTGGGAGCACGAAGTCTATGTGCTGGATGGATCGGGCGAAGTGGAGGGCGCCGAGGGTGCGACGCCGCTCTCGCCCGGAATGGCGGTTTATGTCGCGCCGAATGAAGTGCATCGCTTCCGCGCTCACGCTGGCTCGCCGTTGAAGTTCCTCTGCCTCATCCCGGTGCAACAGGTGTGCTGTCGGTGAGCGCTCCGGGTGAGGGTCTTGGCGAATGAGCCTCTGTCTCACGAGTGCCCTGGCGCTGGCCGGGCTTGCGGGCACGGCCTACGCGGTGGGCCTGGAGCGCCGGTGGATTCAGGTGACGCGCTGCGATGTGCCCCTGCCTGACCTCCCCGCGGAGCTCGACGGCTTCACCATCGCGCATCTGAGCGACATTCACTATGGGCCGATGATGCTGCCCGGCCTGATCGAGCGCGCGGTGGCCCGGGTGAACGCGCTCCAGCCGGACCTAGTGGCGCTGACGGGCGATTTCGTGGATGGCAAGGCGAGTGAGGTGGAGCCGGCGGCGCGCCTGTTGGGCGGGCTGCGCGCGCGGCATGGCGTGTGGGCGGTTCTCGGCGGGCATGACATCACGGCGAGCGAGCGCGTTGCCTGCCGGGCCTACCCCGAGAACGGGATCCGGCTTCTGCGCAACGCGGCGGCGCCACTGATCGAGAGCGATCCGCCCTTCTGGATCGCCGGCGTGCGCGACAATTCGGAATACTACCTCGACCGGCTGAAAGCGGCGCTTTCTGGGGTGCCGGAGCGCGCGCGAATCCTTCTCCTGGCCCATTCGCCCGATATCATCCCGGAAGCGCGCGAGGCGGGGATCGACCTGGTCCTGAGCGGGCATACCCACGGAGGGCAGATCTGCGCGCCGCTCTACGGGGCGATCCTGACGGAGACGCGCCTGGGCCGGCCTGTCGCGCGCGGTCTCAACCGTTTCGGGAATACCTGGATCTACACCTGCCGCGGGCTGGGCGTGGTCCGCCTGCCGGCGCGTTTTCTGTGCCGCCCGGAGATTGCCCTCCTCCGCCTGGTGCGGGCCAGCAGGTAACACGAGGCGCCGCCGCGAAGGGATGGGTGTTGCCTCACCGAGGCGCGAGCGCCGGCGGGTAGATGGCTTTGGAATAATGGAGTTGTGGCTATGCTTCGAGTTGGAGTGATCGGCGCGCGCGGGTATACCGGCGCGGAGTTGGTGCGCCTTTTGTGCAAGCACCCCGATGTGGAGTTGACCTACCTCACCTCCGAGAGTCAACAGGGGATCTCGATCAGCGCGATCTACCCCAGTCTGCGCGGGCATATCGACCTGGCGTGCGAGGCGTTCGACGTGGAAACCGCGTGCGCGAAGGCCGACCTCTTCTTTTACGCGCTGCCCGCGGGCGAGGCGATGAAGAGTGCCGGCGCGCTTCTCGCCGCTGGCAAGCGGGCGATTGACTTGGGCGCCGATTTCCGCCTGAAGGATCCGGAGCGCTATCGCCAGTGGTACAAGGGCGAACCCGCGCCGGCGGAGCTCGTCTCAGCGGCGGTTTATGGCCTGCCCGAGCTCTACCGCGGTCAGCTGCGCGAGGCGCGCCTGGTCGCCAATCCGGGGTGCTACCCCACCTCGGCGATCCTTGGGTTCGCGCCCCTGCTTGCCAAAGGCTGGATCGATCCGGCGAGCATCATCATCGATGCCAAGTCGGGCGTCTCCGGCGCCGGGGGGCGGTCGACGATGAAGCCGGAATACTCCTTCCCGCACATCAACGACAACTTCCGGGCCTACGGGCTGGTGACGCACCAGCACACGCCGGAGATCGAGCAGGAGTTTGCCCGGCTCTCTGGCGTGAACGCCCCGGTGCAGTTCACGCCCCACCTGGTGCCGATGACGCGCGGGATCCTGATGACCGGCTATGCCTCGCTTGCGCGCGAGGCCGATACACCCGGCCTCCTGGCGGAGTACGAGGCGTTCTACGCGGGCGCGGAGTTTGTTCAGGTCCTCCCCGAGGGCACGCTGCCCGAGACGAAGTACGTCGTGGCGTCCAACCAGTGCCATATCGGCGTGCGTGTGGACCCGCGCACCCGCCGCGTGATTGTCGTTTGCGCCATTGACAACCTGATGCGGGGCGCCGCGGGCCAGGCCGTCCAGAACATGAACGTGATGTGCGGTTTCCCGGAGCGGCATGGCCTTGACCTGCCGGCGCTTTACCCCTAATCCGCGCATCCCTCGCGCGTGATGGAGCCAGAGCGAGGGCACGCGGTTTTTCTGGCAAGAGTTTGGGAGCGCGATTGATGGAAGAGATCGCTGGCGGCGTGACGGCCCCGCGGGGCTATCGCGCCTGTGGAGTTTGCTGCGGTCTGAAAGTGAGTGGAAAGCCCGACCTGGCGCTGCTCGTTTCGGACGTGCCGGCGAACGTCGCCGGAGTGTTCACGACCAATGAAGTGAAGGCGGCGCCGGTCCTGCTGAGCCGGCAGGTAGTGGCGCGCGGCGCGGCGCGGGCCGTGATCATCAATGCCGGGAATGCCAACTGCTGCGCGCCCCGGGATCGCGAGAACGCGGAGCGGATGCAGGCGGCTGCTGCGGCGGCGCTCGGGCTGTCACCGCAAGAGGTGCTCGTCTGCTCCACGGGCGTGATCGGGCACGAGCTTCCGGTGGAGAAGATCGAGGCGGCGCTGCCCGCGGCGGTTTCGGAACTGCGCCCGGAGGGTGGCCCAGGCGCGGCGTTGGCGATCATGACCACGGATACCCGGCCCAAGGAGATCGCGGTCGAGGTGCAGCTGCCCGAAGGGAGCGTGCGCGTCGGCGGGATGTGCAAGGGGAGCGGCATGATTGCCCCGAACATGGCGACGATGCTCGGCTTCCTCACCACCGACGCGGCGGTGGAGGCGTCTACCTTGCAGGCGATGCTCGCCGAGATCGCCGGGCGCACCTTCAACTGCGTGACGGTGGATAGCGACACGAGCACCAACGACACGCTCCTCCTCTTTGCCAACGGCGCGGCGCCGGCGGCCGGCGCGTTCGCGGCCGGGCATCCGAAGCGCGAGGAGAACCTCCGGCTGCTCGCAGAAGCGGTCGAGCACGTCTGCACCTATCTAGCGCGCGAGATTGCCCGCGATGGCGAAGGGGCTACGCGCCTGGTGACCGTCACCGTCCGGGGCGCGGCGAATGAGGCCGCAGCGGATGCCGTCGCGCGCACCATCGCCGAGTCCCCACTCGTGAAAACGGCGATCTTTGGCCGGGATCCCAACTGGGGGCGCATCCTGATGGCTGCCGGGCGCGCTGGCGTCCCGCTCGACCCGGCGCGCGTCACGGTTGCCTTGGGCGATGTGACCGTCTTCCGGCATGGCCTGGCGGTTGCGTTCGACCCGGACGCGGCACGCGCGGCGCTCACCGCTGATGAGGTGCAGATCCAAGTGGACCTGGGCGCGGGCGAGGCCACGCGGCGCGTCTGGACCTGCGATTTCACCTACGACTACGTCAAGATCAACGCCGATTACCATACCTAGGAGACCGCGGCGCCGGGCAGTTGGGCCAGCCGGTGGCGGACCAGCCGCGCCGGCCTGGAGGTCCGGGGCCGGTGGAGCGAGAGAGCATGAGCAGCGTAGAAGAGAGAGCCCAAACTTTGATCGAGGCCCTGCCCTATATCCGGCGGTATCATGGCAAAACCGTGCTGATCAAGTACGGCGGCAACGCCATGATCGATGAGAAGCTGAAGGAGGCGGTGATCACCGACGTGGTGCTGATGCACTACGTGGGGATGCGCCCGATCCTGGTGCACGGCGGCGGCCCCGAGATCACCGACGCGATGAAGCGCATGGGCAAGGAGCCGGTTTTCGTGCAGGGCCTGCGCGTGACCGACGCCGAGACGATGGAGATCGTCGAGATGGTCCTGGCGGGCAAGACGAACAAGGGGATCGTCTCGCTGATCAACCGCAAAGGCGGCAAGGCGGTTGGGCTCTCGGGGAAGGACGCCAATCTGATCCGCGCACGCAAGCGCCCCGGGCCGGACCTGGGCTTCGTGGGCGAGGTTACCGAGATCGACTCCTCGATCATCGACGTGCTGGTGGAGAAGGGCTTCATCCCGGTGATCTGCTCGGTGGCGATTGGCGAGGCGGGCGAGTCTTACAACGTCAACGCGGACCACGTGGCGGGCCAGCTCGCTGCCGCGCTCGGCGCCGTGAAGCTGATCATGCTCACGGATGTCGAGGGGATCTACGAGGATTTCAGCGACAAGAGCACGCTCCAGTCGCAGCTCAGCCCGGAGAAGGCGCGGGCGATGATCGCCAGCGGGCAGATTGAGAAGGGGATGATCCCGAAGGTGGAGGCGTGCCTGATGGCGCTGGAGGGTGGCGTCGAGCGGACGCACATCATCGATGGCCGGCTGCCGCACGCCACGCTCATCGAGCTGTTCACGGATCGCGGCATCGGCACAATGATCGCCTGAGGTATCCCCTGGGCGAAGGGAGACGCGCGCCGGCGCGCCGGGTGCGCGCGGCGCGCGGCGGTCCATAGCGGAGGCAACCGAGATGGAAGAACCGGAAGGCGGACCAGGGATCAGCCCTGTCGCCGTCACGATCCTGGCGATCGTGCTGTTGCTGTCGCTCTGGCTGCTCTACCGCCACCTCACTGCCTGATCCGGATCTCGTTCTGGATGCCGGTGACGCCCTCCACCTGGCTGACGACGGCTTCGATCCGGCTGCGCTGCGTCTCCGTGGCAACCTCCCCGCGCAGGAGCGCGACGCCGTCGGTCACCGAGGCCTCGATGGAGGCATCCCGGAGCATCTCTTCGGCATCAATCGCATCGTAAACCCGCTGGCGAACGAGGGCGTCCCCCGATGGGCTCAAGGGATCCTGCTCGTCGTGAGAACGTATGTCACAACCGACCCTCATGGCAGTTCCTCCCCTCTGTCTGCCGGAGCTTACCCCGGGGCGTGGAATCGCCAAACGCGCCGCCATCCTCGGGGTTTCGCGCGGAGGGCGGAACCGCCAGGAGCCCCGGGCGCTGAGAGGGGCCGGGGGCATTCCCCCGCGCGAGGAGATTCATGGCACGGATAGCGGAGACTGAGGGGCAGCGGCGCACGACGCTTTTCCTGTGCGCCGTGCTGCACGCCTTCACCCATCTCTACCCGACGGTTTTGCCCCCGCTCTACTACCAGGTCGCGCGGGATCTGGAGCTTTCAGGCGTGTGGCTCGCCACGCTCCTCGTCTCCGCGCAATCGCTCGCCTACTGCCTGGCGGGATGGCCGCTGGGCTTCCTGGCAGACCGCGTCAGCCGCAAGTGGCTGATGTTCTGGGGCCTGGCGATCAACGGTGCGGCGTTCGTGGCCCTTGGCCTGGCCCCATCGTACACCGTGGCGCTCCTTTGCCTGGTCATCGCCGGACTAGCCGGCGGCGCCTACCACCCGCCGGCAACCGCGCTCCTCACCGGGCTCTACCCGGAGCGGCAGGGGCGGGCGATTGGCCTGGCCGGGATGGGCGCCGGCGTTGGTTTCTTCCTCGGGCCGTTCTACGGTGGGCTCCGCGGCGAGGTGGCCGGTTGGCGCGCGCCCTGCCTGGAGCTTGGCCTGGCGGGGCTCGCAGTGGCCATTCTCTTCGCGCTCCTTGCTCGGGATGCCCCCGCGGCGAAGAAGCAGGCGGTGCCGGCTGCGGGCCCGGCGTTCGTGAGCTATTTCATCCTGCTGAGCGTGGGCCTCGGGTTGCGCGATTTCGCGGGCACCGGGTTCACCACCTTCGCGGCGCTCTTCCTGCCCCAGGCGCACGGCTTCAGCCAGAGGACCACCGGGCTCTACCTCGGGCTGATGAGTCTCTCTGCCGTGGCGGCAAACCCCTTCTTCGGCGCCGCGTCCGATGGGCGCTACCGCCTCTGGTGGGCGGGGGGCGTCCTCCTGCTCGCCGGACTGGGTGGCCTGGCTCTCCCGTGGCTGCCAAAGCCGCTCGTGCTCCTCGGTCTCCTGTGGTGGGGATTCTTCCTGCTGGGCTCCTACCCGATTACTGAGGCCGCGATGAGCGAGGTGCTTCCCGATCAGATCCGCGGGCGCGCGTTTGGTGTCTTTCTCACCAGCAGCGGATTGCTCAGCAGCGCCGCGCCCTGGGTGATGGGGACGATCAAGGACCGGGCCATCGGCGCGTCCACAGACCCGGCGGCATTTCGCCCGGCTTTCGCGGGTCTCGCGCTCCTCATGCTCCTCTCCGTGTTGATTGGCATGCCGCTACTGCGCTGGGTGCGCCGCGAGCTGGCGCGCATGACGGCGCGGGATGGATGCGCGCCCGACCAGGGATGCGCGCCACTCGCCGCCGCCGGATCCAAGAGGCCCCCGGCCTCCTGACGAATGCGAGGAAGGCAGAATGGACGAGAGAAGCGAGCTCCACGCCCCGGCACGCGCGAGGGGCCGCCTGCGCGTGCTCTACACCGCGGAGGAGATCCGCGCGCGAACAGCGCGCCTCGCCGATGAGATCCGGCCATACTATGAAGGCAAGAATCCTCTGCTCCTGGGCGTGCTGAAGGGCTCCTTCATCTTCCTCGCCGACCTGGCGCGCGCCCTGGCGATCCCCCTAGAGGTGGACTTCGTCCAGCTCGCTAGCTACGGCGACGGCACCGAGAGCAGCGGCTTCGTCCGGTTCATCCACGACGTCGAGCGCCCCCTGGCCGGCCGGCACGTCCTCGTCGTGGAGGATATTGTCGATACCGGCACCACCCTGGCGTTCCTCCTCGGCACGCTTGCGAGCCGCCAGGCCGCCTCAGTGCGCGTGGTGAGCCTCCTCGACAAGCCGGGCCGGCGCGTGAACCAGGTGCAGGTCGATTTCGCCGGCTTCACCGTGGAGAACCTCTTCGTGGTGGGCTACGGCATGGACCACGCCGAGGCCTACCGCCACCTCCCCGATATCTGCGCGCTCGAGGAGGTCTGAGGCCCGCTGGGCGCGCTTGGAACTTGCCGGACCGGTGCCCGCTGCCTGTCAGGATGGCGGCCGGGTGCTCCTGGTGCGGTACCAGCGCGAGAATGCGGCGGGGCAGGAGAAGCCGAGGGCCACGGCGATCTCCTTTCGCGTGCGCCCCTGCGCCTGCATCTCGCGGGCGCGGCGCAGGCGGCAGCGGTCGATGTACTCGTGGACAGTGCACCCGGTGTGCTTCTTGAAGAGGCGCAGGAAGTGGAAGGTGCTGTAGCCAGCGATGCGCGCCAGGTGTTCCAGCGTGGCGCCGTTGCCCGCCGTGTGCTCGATGTGCTCGCGGACGCTCTGCACGATGCGCGCCTGGAAGGAGTCGCGCTCCTCCGCCTGTTCAGCGCCATAGCCCCGGCGGATGAGGGCACCGACCAGGAGAGAGAGTGCCCCCACCATGCGCAGGCGCGCCACCTCCGGCGGCATCTCCGCGCGCACCGGCACCGGATCCAGTGGCGGCCCGGCCTCTTCCCGCGATATCAAGCAGCTCCACGCCCCTGAGACGCGCGTAGTACCCTCCCTCACCGTGATCAGCCGGACGACGCAGTGGTCGCGCAGCGCGCTGATCCAGAGGTGGTCGAGATCCGGCATCCACTCCGGATACTGGACGTCGTGCTCCTCAAAGCTGTCGATAACGAAGATCGTGCCGGGCGCGCTGGGGTAGATTCGTCCTGCCAGCCCGAAGCGGCCCTCGCCTGCCAATGGGATCAGGATCTCCTGATGGGCGTGGGAATGCGTGTGTGCGCGCATCCAGCTTTGGTGACGCTCGTCCTCCACCGGCTCCACCATCGGTGGCAGGGCGGCGGCGACCAGCCTCCACGCCTCGGGGCGCAGCAGAGACTCCAGCATCGCGCCGGTGAAGAAGCGGTTGCGCGATTCAGAAGTGGTGTGGTGGCGTGGTGCTGGCATCAGCGGAACTACTCCTCGCCAGGCGAGCGCCCATCCAGAAGCGGGCTCCCCGTGGCCGGCTGGCGTCCTCTCTCTGCTCCGGACCGGAGTTGGCAGCCAAGTATAGCAAGAATTGTATCGCAATGGCAAGGATGGTGTCTTGGCGTTTGCCCCGGAACCGCCTATAATGCCGGCATGAAGAGGAGCCGGCGTCCAGAGCAACAGTGGTATCTCGCGGAGACGACCGGCGAGGAGGTTTCCGATGGCAAAGAGTGACGTCTCGAAGCTCGCGCTTTTAGGCGGGCGTCCGGCGGTCGACCGGCCGGCGCCGGCGTGGCCGGTGACGGGCGACCTGGAAGTTGCGTGGATGGAGGGCGTGGTCCGCAGCGGCAAGTGGAGCTGGCTGGGCCCGCACGAGCGCGCTTTCTGCGAGGAGTTCGCCAGCTTCATCGGCGCCCGGCATGCCATGCTCCTGGCCAACGGCACGGTG
>Ga0209204_1002498_pt1 | contig 14941 bp, 11 predicted proteins | sample AD_JPNMR2_MetaG_FD_184425 | JGI IMG/M metagenome (GOLD analysis project Ga0209204, IMG submission 184425) | Active sludge microbial communities of municipal wastewater-treating anaerobic digesters from Japan - AD_JPNMR2_MetaG (SPAdes) (version 2) | ecosystem: Engineered > Bioreactor > Anaerobic...
AATTTTTCGCCACGTTAGTTCACAGCCAGGCTGAAGCTCTGGAGGTGGCTAAAAAGCTGGTGGAAGAAGAGGGTGTACAGTCTATTGTTCTTTGCCCCGGCTTTTCCAACCTCGATGTAGCTGAAATCCAGAAAGCGGTGGAAGGTAAAGCTGCTGTTTGCGCCAGCCGTGGCGATGGCCCCGGTTCAAAAATCACCATGGCGGCTATGGAAAAAGCCGGCTGGTTCAGGAAGTAGAAACTCGGCTGCCTGCCGCGCTCTTTTTTGCTCTCAACCAGAGCTCTTAAGGCCAATAAAATCCAGGTAACTTACTTTAATTGATTTCTTAATCAATAGGAAAATAAGTCTACGCTTTTTCGAAACGCAATTTCTGTCCTATTGCAAAGGCATTATTGCTAATTCATTTTTTAAATCAGAATAATTCACTTTTAATCAACCTTCATTATTCATACAACTAAACACCTCCCAGGGTTTTCCCTTGGTCGATTTTCCCCGGGGAATAATCTATCTGACTTAAAATAATACAGGTCAAATCCCGAGGATATCCAGTCCCGCTATTCCTTGTCAGAATAAGCCTAAGTCCTTATATTTAAATTGCTGGCTTTAGATGAACAAGATGGAGATAAATGGAGAAAGTAAGAAGATGAAACCTTGTGGTGAACCAGGCCGCCGCCGATTTCTAAAAACCGGATTGGGCTGCCTGGTTGTGGGTTGGCCTGGTCCCTTGAGAACTTTACTGGGAAAATTTCCAGAATCAGAACGCAAAAATGGAGCCAGCCTTTCTGCTAATTTGCACAATAAAGGAGCAGATATGCCTGAGAGCAGTTTTGAGCCTGCCTATCTTAAGCTACATCAGAGTGGTGAACTAAAACGCCGGGGTGAGGAGCTGTGGCAGGTCATGAAGAAGTGCCGGCTCTGCCCGAGAGAATGTGAGAAGGATAGGTTGGCAAGGATTAAAGGTGATTGTCAATCAGATCACAGGTTGAAAATTTCGGCTTTCCATCCTCATTTTGGTGAGGAGCGTCCTCTGGTTGGAAGTGGTGGTTCGGGCACTATCTTTCTATCCAACTGCAGCCTAAAATGCGTTTATTGTATCAACTGGGAAATCAGTCAGGGAGGATCGGGTAGGTTCAGAACTCTCGACGAGATGGCCGGCATGATGCTGGAATTACAGAGAATTGGCTGTCATAACATCAATTTAGTCACCCCGACTCACTTTCTGCCACACATCCTGCTGGCCCTTGATATGGCCGCTGCCAGGGGATTGAAGCTGCCGATTGTCTATAATACCCACAGCTGGGAAAAAGAGGAAATGCTGAAATATCTTGATGGAGTGGTTGATATTTATCTGGCTGATTTTAAGTACTGGCAGGCTTCAGTCGCTTCACGTCTTTCCTCAGGGGCCGGTAGTTATCCGGAGATTGCCAGAAAAGCTATGCTGGAGATGAACCGCCAGGTAGGGGTGGCTCACCCGGCGGCCAATGGTTTAATGTACCGTGGTCTGATGATCAGACATCTGGTTTTGCCCAACCGGATGGCCGGTTCTAAGGAAATCCTCAGCTGGATTGCTGAGAATCTACCTAAGGATACTTACATCAACATCATGTCTCAGTACCAACCGGTCTATAAGGCTTATCAGTACCCGCAGATTGCCAGAAGAATTACCCGAGCTGAATATAAGGAAGTAGTGGAGTGGGCTAAAAGCCTGGGTCTGACTAACCTGGACATCCAGGGCCTCTGGTAGGAAAAAAGTGCGATAGGCGAAAGACGGTAGGGGAATATGGCTGGTGTAAAAAGAGCCTTCTTTCTTGCCATTATTTCAGTTATATCTGTTGCATTCCTTCTTGCCCAGGAGATTCCGAGAGAACATCACGAGGTGGTGGTCAGACTGAAACTGCTCGATGTCATTGTCACGGATGCCGATGGTAATTTTATCCCTGATCTTTTGAGAGATGACTTTCAGGTCTTTGAAGATGGCCGGCTCCGGCCAATTGAGTCAGTTGAATTGGTTACCCTGAAAAGCAGGGAAGACATTCTGGCTAAATATCCGGGAGAGGCTGCTCAGCAAGAATTAAAAGCCAGGAAGAGAATCCATGTTCTTTTTGATTGCCTTAATACCGATGCCATCACTCTAAGAAGGGCCAGAGGGGAACTTTCCAGACTTGTGCTGAATCTGGTCGAGGAAGGATTTGAATTAAAACTGCTGGCTCTTCACCCAAAAAAAGGGCTGGAGGTACTTTGTGACTTTTCTTCAGATAAGGAGCATCTCAACGAGATTGTTTCAGCTCTCGAAGGCAATCTGACGCCACTTTTTCTTGCGGCGGAAAGAGATTCCAGTCCAGATCAAACATCTGATTTTAGCCTGAGGCTTCAATATCAAGAGCTCCTTCAAAAGAGTATCAGCGGTCTTCTTCAACTTATTCCCATGATAAAGGAAACGCCGGGACGCAAGACTGTGCTGCTTATAACTTCAGGCTTTCCAGAAAAGGAGAGCCTTCCGTATCTCGACTCAGAGAAAGCAGGCGGTGGGCTGATTACCCAGATAGACAAATTGAAGTTTTTTGATCCTTTTGGGCTGACCAGAAATAGCACTTATCCAGAATTCCTGGAGGAAGTAGCTCATCTGGCTAATTTCAATCTGATCACTTTTTACGGGATTCAACTGGGACAGGTGGAGGAGGTAGAAAGTAATTTCGCTCTTTCCTATCTTTCTAAGAAGACGGGAGGGGCTTATTTTAGAGGGGCTAACAAATTTACGCTCGGCGAAAAAGTCATAAAGAGAGACAACAGCCGCTATTATGAAATTGCCTATGTACCGGCCAGCCAGGAAGAGGATGGAAAATTCCATCAGGTAAAAGTGAAATGCAAACGAAAAGGAGCAAGGGTTCACTTTCGAGATGGCTATGTCGAATATGAAGAAGAGGACCTGGCTAATAGACGGTTAGCTTCTGCCTTTCTGGCTCCAGATTTTTATCAGGATATTAGCTTTGAAGCTGAAACTGAAGCCAGGCCGGCCGGCGGCGACCATTTTATCCTTCAGGGGAAACTGCATTTACCTTTAGAGCAGTTTAAAAAAGAGGATAAGATGGTCGAAAAGCTCACCTTCTTTATTGGCATCAATGAAATGAATCAGGAAAAAGTACACCTTGGTCAGCAAGAAATTGATCTCAGTGAAGACCTGCGTCAGGGGAAAAAATATTTAATTTATGAATTTACGACGACCAGACTCAAATTAAAGCCGGGGCGCTATGGGGTGGTAATTACGTTAACCTGTAAAGATGGAAGAACAGGCACCAGGCATCTGTGGATAGAAATACCGGACAAAAGAGGGACTTCCTGAAAAGAGGGCCGGGGAAAATATTAATAGAATCTGGGTCAGGTCTGCCGCTCATTTCTTTACTATTCATTATATCGAGCGACGCGATCAACTTACCTGATGATCCCCCGTTTATCAGATCAGGCAGATACCAGATAAGTTTTCAGAAACTTCTCGATAGCCATGACGGTTTCATCTTTGACCTTGGCCGGACTCTGGGCTACCCAGACAGCGAAATTATAAAGCTCCTGGGTGTCAACCTTTATCCATTTGTTGTTTTTATAAAGGAAAACGAACAGCGTGGTTATGGCTATTCTTTTGTTCCCATTTTGAAATGGGTGGTTCTTGATCAGAAGGTAGAAGAGGATACTGGCTTTCGAGATAAGACCCGGGTAAAGTTGCTTCCTGGAAAAGCTCTGGAAAGGAACGGCTAAACAGCTTTCCAGAATATTTGGAAACCGGCTGGAAAAATCAGGGATTGGTTCATCAAAGGTCAGCATTTCTTGGGCCAATCTATGAGCAATATATTCTACTTCCTGGACACTGATTGTTTCCATTATTCCTGTCCGAGAAGTCTCAACACTTCGCCGTATTCATCAATCGTCTTTTTTATAGCTTGATTTATTTCTTCTTTACTTTTTTTGGTCAAAGTTTTGCCCAGAATATCGGCAATGTCTTTCGTATTGATGGCATAATTTCTTCCGATTCGTACGGCTTTGATTTCCTCACTTTTAACTTTGTTGTAGACAGTAATCCGGCTTAATCCCAAAAGGCGGGCGAGTTGTGGAATGGTCATAAATTCATTCTTTTCCATTGTTCCTTACTCCTGTTTACCATATATTAACATATGTTAAGAAATAGACAATGCTTAACCTAAGTTAACGCTTATGAACAGATTAACATAGGTTAAGGCTTGTGTCAAATATTAAGACAGCATTTCCTGCGAGTGCAGGCTGAATGGGGTCTATCCAACCGATTTTATTTTATTTATTATCAGTAAGATCCTGTGGCCAGACCCCAATCCTAAGCCGTTTACTCCTGGCTACATCATTCTTGTTTCAGCTTTTCTCGCACGACCTTTTTGCTATTTTGTTAACAGAATGATAAGTCCATAATTTGGGGTGCTTCAATCTGACCAGACGACCCGATAATGCTTTACCCCTCTCAGGCCAGGTTCCTTGCCCGTTATAAAGTTGTACATTTTCCCCTTTTTTAAAAAAGTCTGCCTCTACATCAGCCGAGATTTTCTGCTCTTCTGGCCGATAAATTGAGTCCTTGGAGTGGGCTGAAGCCTTCAGACGGGTTCTGTTCTCTATTAAAATATGATAAATATTGATTATGCCAATGTTTCTGAATGAAAATGAAGTGCAGGTACTTCTGGATTTAATCCGGCGGGCTGGTGAGGAGATTCTCAAGATTTATTTTCGGCAGCAAGCTGACTGGAAGGTAAGCCTCAAGGAAGACCAGACGCCGATAACTGAGGCCGACCGGCTGGCCAATACCATCATTAATGAAGGACTGAAAAAGCTGTTTCCGGATATACCGATTATTTCGGAGGAAAACAGCGAGATTCCATACGACATCAGGCGGAAATATGAATACTGCTGGCTGCTTGATCCTCTCGACGGGACGAAGGAGTTCCTCAAGCAAAACGGCGAGTTCACAGTTAACCTGGCCTTGATCCACCAGGGGAGGCCAGTAGCCGGGTTTATTTCTGTGCCGGTTAAAGGCCTGTTTTACTCGGCGGTCAAAGGTCAGGGCGCCTTTAAAGTCGAAATCGGAGAGCAACGAGGAGCCAGTCAAAATGAAAGACAAATAAAACAAAACAAACAGGGCCATTGGTTACAACTCAGGGCAGCTGAGTTCTCCATGGACGACCCGGGCCTGACCGTGCTGGCCTCCCGTTCCCATTTTGATAGCGAGACCAGAAAGTTCATTGAAAGTCTGAATGAGCCCAGGCTCGAAAGCCGTGGTTCCTCACTTAAATTTATGATGCTGGCTGAAGGCCGCGGACATCTTTATCCACGCCTGGGACGCACCATGGAGTGGGATACAGCCGCCGGGCAGGCTATTCTGGAAGAAGCTGGCGGTCAGGTGGTGGAATTCTCGAGCCGCTGGCCACTCCGCTACAACAAAGAATCCCTGGCCAACCCGCCATTCTTAGCCACGGGTGCTTTAAAGAATAAAGCCTGAAACACCTTTTAAGGTAGAAGCAGTCGCCTGGCCAGGAGCTGTAAAAGTTCAAAAGGGATATAAAATGCGTTTGTGCTTAGACCTCTAAAATTTCCGATGTAACAGTCTGCCTGCCGAACGCTTTCATGACACTTAACTACCGGCTGACCTCGCCGCGCCGCAGCTGCCGGTATAATTCCAGGGCTTCTTTAATTATCTGGATTGCTTCTTCCGGTCCCATAAAATCCTCGACAATGACCTGCTTGTTTTCAAGCGCTTTATAATCCTCAAAGAAACGCCGTATTTCTTTCAAGGTATGCTGGGGAAGCTGGCGGTGGTGGGTATAATCGGCGAAGGCTGGATCATCTACCGCCACGGCGATTATTTTATCATCCAGGCCTTTTTCATCCCGCATCCTCATCGCTCCGATAGCCCGCCCCTGAACAACGGTTAGAGGATGAACGGGCTCCTGCATTAGCACCAGGACATCCAGCGGGTCGGAATCATCACAGAAAGAACGCGGGATAAAACCATAATTGGCTGGGTAATAAACTGCACTGTACAGCACCCGGTCAAGGCGCAAAAAGCCAGATTCTTTATCAAGTTCATACTTGTTTTTGCTGCCCATTGGAACTTCAATAACCACCGGAAAAGCATGCTCGATCAAGGTGTCATCCACATAAACATCGTGCCACGGATGCATTTTGTCCTCCTCGCCTGCCTTTAGAACTGTTTCTACCTTTTATTGCCAGCCGAATTATATCATATCTATCCCTTATTTATCGCTCTATCGACGCCATCTGGGGAAAGTTTTCCCTGCCATATGGCCTATTTAGAATTATCTGAGTTAGGTTAAGGGGCAAATTTCCCAGGGTCAGGCTACCTTTAAGGATGTCCTGCCAAGGCCACCGTCACTTGCCTTTATTCCCTTTGAATTCGACACCTTTACTTCCGGTGCTTTACCCAATTTTTAACGCCATTAAAAAGTTAGCTGCGACTTCAGGTCTTTTCTGGATAGAATAAAAAACTCTCTGCCAAAGAGAATAATCATCTTGCTCTCCGTCTATTATTAAGAAAGGTTACTTTGGTCATGAAGATCATTATGGTTTTGCCTGGTTGCGTAAACATCAGATAGATAGGTATAATTAAAGAAAAAAATGAAAGAAGAAAGCTATTTTAATTTTTTTAGGTTTAGGGCCGTCGAGGAAGTGATAGAAGAATTCCATCGGACTCTCCTTTACACCAATCGTGATTTTAAATTCTTTGTTAATTGGCAAAAAGTTAAACAAAATGTTCAAAAATATAAAGTTAGCTTGAACATTCTGAATTCTTTAATAAAAAGTCCGAACTTTGACTCTCAATTGGAATATATTCTTAAAAAATACCCGGAAGTGCTGCCCTGCTTCCCGCTACTCCTAGCGGTTAGAGAAACTGAAATGAAATTAGTAGATGATTTTCTGGCGGCGGACCCGAATTTTATGGAATATAATTTTTCAGAGCATGAGATGACTCAAGAAGAAATAAATAAGACTATCATTTTTTGTGATAAGACTGGCCTTAAAGCTTTTTTCCAAAATCTTTGCCAGGTTAGTCTTGAAGATTACCTGTCTGGCGTGGAGGTTGGCCTTGACACTAATGCTCGAAAAAACAGAAGTGGCCGGGCTATGGAGGAACTTATAGAAGGATTATTGACAAAACCTGATGGCCAGGTAAATATCAGGACTATCCTGAAGCAGAAACAGTTTCAGGCGCTGGTTAATTGTGGGTTTGAAATAAGTCGTGCTCTTAAAGAAAGAAAAGCTGATTTTATTCTAATTAAAGACAATGGTGTTGTCATAAACATAGAGGTAAACTTTTTTAGTGATACGGGCTCAAAACCTCAAGAAATAGTTGGCGCTTATATAAATAGACAACAGGAACTAAAAAATAATGGCCATTATTTTATTTGGGTGACCGATGGCTCAGGTTGGCAGGGGCAAAGAAACGAGATGAAAAGGGCTTTTGACGAGCTGGACTACGTGCTCAATACTTCCTTTGTCAAACGTGGCTTTCTCCAAAAGATAATTGAAGAAATATAGTCATGAAAGAAAATAGGTACAATAATCTTAGCGGGGAAAAACTTGAAGAAGCTGTCCTGCGGGAAAAAGAGCTCGGCACCCCCGATCTGGAAATAGGGAAAAAATATGGTGTTACCTATCGCTATATTGAAAAAGTTGTTACTAAAAATAAGGGCATAAATGTCAGTGAGATAAAAAATAGGAAAAAAATCAAATCGCTATTTCCCAAAAATTTCAGCCTGGAAACTTCCTCAGTCTGGAGTTTTAAGCAGCGGGGAGACTGGGCTACCCACAATGGAACTTACCGGGGAAATTATTCACCTTACATTCCCCGAAACATAATTCTACGCTACTCGAAACCAGGGGAAACTGTGCTGGATTGTTTTTGTGGTGGCGGGACAACGGCCATTGAAGCCAAATTGCTCGGCAGGAAATGTCTGGCCTGTGATATCAATGAACAAGCCATTGCCCTGGCTGAAGAAAATCTTAACTTGGAGATTAATACTTTGCCCTTCCCTGATAATGAAATAAAAGAAATCTTTGAGCCAGAACTCAGGGTCGGAGATGCCCGTGACTTATCCTGGGTGGAGTCGGATAGTATTGACCTAATTTGCACTCACCCTCCCTATGCCAATATCATTCAGTACACCGATAATAAGGAAGGCGATCTTTCCTTGCTGGATGTAGAAGAGTTCTTGCAAGAGATAGCTGAGGTGGCAGCAGAAAATTTCCGGGTTTTAAAACCAGGCCGGCAGTGTGCTGTACTTATAGGGGATATGCGCAGGAAAAAACATGTGATTCCTTTAGCTTTCAAGCTGATTAACGTTTACCTGGCGGCTGGCTTTCGATTGAGGGAACTTATTATTAAGAGGCAGCACAACTGTAAGACTACTGGCTTCTGGTATGAGAGCAGTATAAAGAATAATTTTTTGTTACTCGCTCACGAATATCTCCCCGTATTCGAGAAGCCGGAGAAGAGTCAGGCAGGAAAAACATTAAAGGTTAAGGAAGAAGCACCGGGCCTGGCTATAGGCCGGGAAAAACTCGAGTCAACGATAAAAATTAATCAATTGGAGACAACTACAGTCTGGCTTTTCCCCAAGGATAAAAAAGAAGAATTGACAGATAAAAATATAATTAAAAGGTATAGCTTCGGAAGTAACTTTAAAATCGTAAAAATTGAAAGATCGGATAAGAAAAGTAATGGGATCAAATTGAGAGCAAGGGAAGACCTGGAACTGGTCTGGGTCAAATCACCCGTCTTAAATCTGGACGATGGAAAGGGCGTGAATCCGCAGGATTATCTTGAGCGTCTGCAAAGCCTGAGTTATGAAATACAGTCAGGTGTCAGATCGGGGGGTTATCTGGCCATTGAAACCCGAGACTTAAGAAGAGGAGAGCAACTCATTCCCATGGCGAAATTAATCGTAGATCTTCTTCAGGATGAGGCCTGGTGGCTTAAAGAAATAATTGTCGTGGCTGAGGCTGATGGCCAAAAAACCTTTCAGCCAGCCATTAAGCAAGAGTTCTTAGACATAGTCCACAACTATATTCTGGTCTATGAGAAGAAATAAATAAATCTAATTGCTTGATCATATGGGATGTTTTAGCTGGTTTTAGAAACAGAAGGTAAACAGGAAGAAACGCCGAGGCAAAGAAAACGTGTTTTACCCCTGGGTTTCATAAAATCGAATCTTGCCTCGAGTTTTTTCTATCTCACCAACTTTTTTTATGCCTAATCCGTTCAAGATTGGCTCTTTTTGCAAACAAATTTCCTAATGGGAAAATTGTTAAATATTTTCCTATTTAAGTTCCTTCAGATAGAGGTTCTTAAAATACAGGGGGGTGTTGTGGGCCTGAAGCTCAATCTGTCCACAGGGATAAATCGGTTTGTCCCGCTCCCAGTAGTTTTCCATGACCACGTTATCCACCACCAGCTCGCCGTTAAGATAAACGGTGACTCTTTCGCCCACCATTTTGATGTAAAAAGTGTTCCAGCTGCCAACCGGCCGGTCGGCACACTTAAGTGGCTTGCTGGGATTTTTCTGGTTGTTATAAAGTCCGCCCGAGCCCTCTGGCCACTGGGCCGGATCCCAGATCTGAACCTGCGGTGAGCCCCTTAAATAGAGGCCGCTGTCGCCCCCTTTTTCTATTTTCCAATCAACAAAAAGTTCAAAATCACAGTAATCCTTAGCCGTGCAAAGGCTCTCGCCGTGGCCATCAAAGGTCAGAACACCGTCAATTACCTGCCAGTGCTGGCGCATAATTTCATCTGCCTTCTTCTGAGCGGCAGATAGCTCTGCGTGGCTCATTCTGGCCCGCTTGACCGGGTCAGCGACCAGGCCCTTCCAGCCATAAAGGTCTTTCCGGTTAAAGAGAGGCTCGAACCCCTCCTGGCGGAGGAGAGTGTCGAGATAATTTTCTGTCTCCTGAATTTCAAGTTCGTCGTCAAGCAAAAGCAAAGCCTTTTTGAGGATCCAGATGGTTGTCCAGCCTTTAAGTCCTTCTTCTCCGGCCTGGGGTCTGGCTAACCGGCAGGCGGACAGAGCAGCCCTGTCCTTTAGTGACTCATCATCAAAAAACCCGGCAATTTCTTCGAGAGCTTTTACCTCGCGCAGACTGGCCCAGCCCGTCAGAAGCAGGCCTTTTTCATCCGGATAAGAAACCAGAGGCTTCATCTGTTCTAAGATTCTTAATTTTTCGGAAGCACTCGCTTCGGCTTCTTTAACGAGCCTGACCAGCCCCTGACAGGCTAAATACCGGACTTTTCTATCCTGAGTCGAGGAGAGAAGGTTAATGAGCTGAGGCGCAGCCTCAAAACCGGGCCAGCTGACCAAAGCAAAAATCGCGGCCGCTTTTATCTCCGGGTCTTTATCTGACATAAAGGTGAGAACACTTTTTAAACCTTCCTGACCGCCGGCCAGCGGCAGCAAGCGGATTAAACTGGCCCTGGCTTTACCCTTTGATTTATTTATCGAACTGAGTAGATAATTCAGTCGTTTTCCTTCATCCTTTATATCGCCCATGACCGACCTGATAGCTGCCTGAAAGCCAGCCGCTACCGCCGCATCTTCGAGCACGGCATATTTTTCGAGAAGCCAGGGTAGATCGCCTTCAAGACAGACAGAGCTCAGGCTGGCAGCAGCCACCCGGGAAATCTCACCTGAGGGTGAATCAATTTCACCTAAAATAATTTCCTTCCAGGCTGGCGTCATTTTATCCCTGACCGCCTTTAAGACGACAAGCTTTGATGCCTCCGGCAGATCGGGATAAATTTTTATAAGCTGGCCCATATAATCTTCCGGCTTCAGCGTTGCCACGAGGTCAAGAACCAGCTGACCATCGGCCGGCGATTTAGCCAGCAGAGGCCAGAGTTCGCCGAGGGTTTCTTTTCCGCCCAGACGAAATGAGGCTCTGATTGCGGCTTGCCTGACACTCTCGTCCTCGCTTCCGAGAAACCTGGTGACCCCCGGGAGAACGGTTCTATCCAGTCTTTCACCCAGAAAGAAAATTAAGTCAGCCATGGCACCGGTGCCGCCAGCTGCACTCTCTGCTTCTTTTAGCGCCTTGAGCCAGTCAGGAGTCAACTCCGGGCGGTCGAACTTTCTGGCGAGACGCAGAGCTGTTGCTCTGTATTGTTTATTCTCATCGGTTGCCGCCTTCATTATATCGGGCAGGTATTTTTCCTGAAGAATGTCAGCCACAAGCCCGAGAGCCTCGCTTCTCTGGGCCTCTTCTTCCTCGCCGACGAGCGCCCGGCAAGCCTGGCGGGCAATGGCTAAAGCCCTGTCTTTCTGTCCATCTTCAGATAGTCTTCGGGCAAAGTGCAAATAAAGATTTACAGTTTGCCTTTTCTCTTCTTCAGTAGAAAGGGCCGGTAGCTCAGAAAAAAGTGGCTCAGTCGCCGGATCAGCTATTTCGGCCAGGGCAGAAAGAGCCATCAGCCTGACTTTTGGATCACCGGCCACAGCCAGAGGTTTAATCAGCGGGACGGCCTTTTTGCTTCTTAACTCGCCCAGTCCCTGAAGAAGTGACAGCCTGGCAGCAAGTGGTGCCCGCGGCCAGGCTTTAAGCAGAGCTTTCTCCACTTCGGGGCTCTTGATCCTGAAGAGAGTTCTCACCGCTTCATCCGCCAGTTCTGGAACCGGAAGATAAGGTTCGACCAGCTTAATCTGGCCTGGCTCAACTAGGTAGCCGGCTTCACTCAAGAGAAAAGTTTTAAGCTGAGTTTCTGGTTGAGCGGCAACTGTGGCCAGGATCTCGCTGGCTATTTTACCCTTAAGACCGGCCGACGCCTTTTTAGCTGCGGCTTGAACCACTCCATCCAGAGCATAGCGAACCAGAGTGTCGTCGCCCTGGCCCGGCGGTTGAAGACGGCTGGCCAGCTGGCCAACCACCGGAGTTCCAGATTCTATGGCCTGAAGCATCTCACCAAAAATTCGATCAGCCTGAGCCTCGTCAGAAGCAGGAAGCAGGCGGAGCCAGGCGGCTATTTTTTCTTCGTCCAGGGCTGATGGTCGCTTGGTTGCAGTAACCTTTTGTTCATCTTTCGCTGTATCGCTGGCGAAGGCCAGGCCGGAAAGCACGTTTGGAATCAGTCCACACCAGAGCAAAAATAGAATTAAGATGGCCCCGCTGGCAAACGTCCCCTTTCTTTTTGACAAATTCTTTGTCTTTGCGGCTAATCCAGGCAACCAGTTCCCTCCATGTTTTTCTTCGAAGCTCCCTGATTTTTTCATTTTAACCTTGCTTTTTCGCTTTCAGGTATTTTCCATTTTTAAATTAAATCAAAAATCGAAAAACTTGCCTCTGTTGGCCTGCTTGATCCTTTTGCCTGTTCCGATCCCCTTGCCCACCTCGGTTTTCCTCAGGCCATAAACAGATTCCATGGGGCTCTCATCGGTTCAGTTATCAGCCGGTTGGCTTCTTCATCGTCTATAAAAATCTGTTTTTCAGGATCAAAGCGCAGGTTGCGGCCCAGTCTCACGGCTATTTTGGCCAGGTTGACCAGAGTACATGACCTGTGACCGTTTTCTTCATTCAGGGCAAACGGCCGCCTCTCACGGACAGCCTGATGAAAATCGGTCAGTTGAGGCGCCGGGTCGGGCAGGCTTTTTAGTTTTTCGGCCAGGCCCGGGACATTGCTCCTGAGTCCGGGAAAAAGCTCGCCCTCCGGTCCGCTAACAAACGGCACATCCCGCCTCTGGTTTTCTCCATCCAGAATAATTTCGCAGCCGTCAGCATAGCGCAGGACAATTTTTCGCCAGCGGCCACAGGCATCCGGGTGCTGCTGCGGGGCATCAACTTCAATTTCGACCGGGCTGGTGTTGTCCTTTTCCAGAAGATATTGAACCGGGTCCATATAGTGCATGCCCATATCGCCCAGTCCGCCGCCATCATAATCCCAGTAGCCGCGGAATGTCTGGTGAACGCGATGATGGTGATAGGGTTTGAAGGGCGCCGGCCCGAGCCAGAAATCATAGTCCAGCTCCTCCGGCACCGGTTCGGGGGGAAGATAAGTTTTTCCCTGCCAGTAAAACTTCCAGTCAAAACCCGTCGCCCCACTGAGGGTGACGCGCAAGGGCCAGCCGAGAAGCCGGTTTTCAACGATTTTTTTTATGGGCTTAACCGTCGTCCCAAAGCCGTAGAAAGTTCCCTCAAAACGAAACCAGGTGTTAATGCGGAAAATGCGTCCGGCTCGCTTGACGGCCTCAACCACTTTCTGGCCCTCGGCGATAGTTCTGGTCATGGGCTTTTCGCACCAGATGTCTTTACCGGCCCTGGCCGCAGCTATGGCGATCAGGGCATGCCAGTGAGGAGGGGTGACAATGTGAACAATGTCAACATCGCGCCGGGCCAGAACTTCCCGGAAATCATGATAACCTTTAACTCCGGGTCCGGCCAGCTCCAGCGCTTCCTGCAGATGTTTCCGGTCAACATCACAGACCGCGACCAGACGGCCAGGATACTGGAAATGAGCTTTGCCCATGCCACCAACGCCGATAATAGCTTTAGTTAGCTCGTCGCTGGGGGCGAGGTAGCCCTGTCCGCCCAGAACATGGCGCGGAATAATGAGCAAGCCACCGGTGGCAGCCAATCCTGTTTTTATGAATTTTCGTCTTGAAATTTTCATCTTATGACCAGCGATAGGCAAAAAATACAGCCGGCCTGCCTTTTTGCCCGGGACAATCAACAAACAACCGGGCGATTTTGAGGTGAGGTCTGAGAAATCTTATTTGGTCTTGACTTCGGTTTTGGTGACGGTCTCTTTTTTCGCGTCGGGTTTGGTCATCTGACCGCAGCCAGCGGAACCGGCCATCTTCTGGCAGCAGCAACCCTTCTTCATCATCCCGGCCTGTCCGGTTGTCTGAACACCAGACTCGGTTTTAGAAGCTGAGGCCATCATCTTTTGATGCATCATAGCGTAACCAGTATCAGCCCCGGCCGATTTGCCTTCGGCCATTTTAGCCATCATCTCCTGGTGAGAACAGCTCATAGCTTGAGCCTGGGCTTTGGTGTTGGCCTGCTGGCCCTGGCTTGCGGCCTGAGCCTCAGGGCAGCCCTGATGAGCTTCTGGAGCAGTCGTCCCGGCAGCAGCCTGACTGCAGGTTTTAACCATCGTCTCAGCCTTAGCTCCGGCCATGGCCATGTGCTTCTCGTTGCATTCTGCCTTACTCATTTCGGCTTTCATTTTAGCTTTGTCTTCTGCCGACTTAGCTACCATCTGATGCTGGCCTGATTGACAACCGCCTGAGCAACAACAACCGGCTTTATCATTCGTACAGGACGCTGGATTAACTGGCGCGCTTTTTTGATCTACCTTGGTCGTGGTCTCCTGGGTTTTAGTTTGAGCTGAAACGTAAATAAAAAATGTGCCGATAAGAAAAACCAGCACGGTGCTCAGGATAACTGCCTTTTTCATCTAAAGCCTCCTTTTAATTTGAGAAACAATTATAACATTTCCATTTTTTAGAAACATCTTTTTCCTTGGGGTTCTTCTTCCAGGCAAAGCAGAGAATAAGGGAGGACCGGGAGGAGGACATCCCGAATCCTCCTTGTCGGCAATCAGCTAAAAATTGTAAAGCTTATTGGAAACGATTTTATGAAACAGAGTAAGAATTAAACTGAATATGAACCAACTCTGGCCACATCGAAGCGAAACATATGAGAGTGGGAAAAAACGGAAGCCAGCGACGTTTAGTGAATTTTTATGATAAAATTTAAAAACAAGCATTTTTTGAGTTGAAAAACGAATTTTGAGGTAGAAAAGTGAATAAAGAAGAAATAAAAAAGCAGGTTAGAAAAAGATACGGCCGAACGGCCGCCACTGGCAGTTCCTGTTGCGGGACAGCGGCCTGTGGTTGCGGACAGTCCGGGCCGGACACGAGGCAGGTCAG
>Ga0209204_1002511_pt1 | contig 14887 bp, 14 predicted proteins | sample AD_JPNMR2_MetaG_FD_184425 | JGI IMG/M metagenome (GOLD analysis project Ga0209204, IMG submission 184425) | Active sludge microbial communities of municipal wastewater-treating anaerobic digesters from Japan - AD_JPNMR2_MetaG (SPAdes) (version 2) | ecosystem: Engineered > Bioreactor > Anaerobic...
TACGTGGTGAACTTGCCAGTAAGATAGAGACTTCACTTTCTTCTGCAGTAATAAAAGGATTTTTAGAGCCTATTCTTGGTGAGTCAGTGAATCTTATTAATGCTCTACCTATGGCAAAGGATAGAAAGCTAAAGATTACTGAAATAAAGAAAGAAGAACCTGAAATATATAGATTTTCTTTAATATTAAGATTAAAAACTGAAAGAAATGTTGTAGAGGTTTCTGGTACTGTAACGAGGAATCAAGAAAGACTTATAAAAATACAAGACTATCATCTTGATCTAATGCTTGCTCCTTATCTCCTTATAATTTTCCATATTGATAGACCTGGAATTATTGGTCAGGTAGGTACCATCTTAGGAGAGAGCCAGATTAACATTGCAGCAATGCAGGTAGGAAGAGTAGAGATAGGAAAAGAGGCTGTTATGGTTCTTGTAATAGACAGTCCTGTTAAAGAAGAGGTCTTAGGGAAGCTAAGAAAGATTGAGAATATTGAAGAAGTTTATTATGTCTGTCTATAAATGGCAAAGCTTACAAGAGGATTAATACAGATATATACAGGTAATGGAAAAGGTAAAACTACAGCGTCCTTAGGGCAGGCTGTAAGAAGTCTTGGACATAATTTGAAGGTGCTTTTTGTGCAGTTTGTTAAAGGGAATAGTTTTACTGGCGAATTTCTATTTGCTCAGAAAGTTGAGGGCCTTACTTTCTGGCAATTTGGAAGGGATTGTATGTATTCTTCAGGTGTTAGGGAAAATATTATCTCTTGTAGTGAATGTTCTGAGTGTTTTATTGGCAAAGAGGGACCTAATGAGAGAGATTTTAAGATTGTAAAAAAAGGATGGGAAAGGGTAAAAGAAGAAATAAGAAAAGGAGCGTATGATCTATTGGTGCTTGATGAAATAAGTTTAGCCGTAAAATTTAATCTTATAAGTAAAGAGGATCTTATAGATTTTCTTAAAAATAAACCTGAAGAATTAGAGATAATTCTTACAGGTAGAGATATGCCTGAAGATATATGCCACCTTGCAGATCTTGTGACAGAGATGAAAGAAATTAAACATCCATATCAAAAAGGAATATCTGCAAGGTGGGGTATTGATTATTAATCTTTAAAACTTTAAAGTGCCTGTAAGTTTATAATTTAACCTTGTTTGATCATCTTGATCTTGAGATAAGAAAGTACTAAAGTCTACTACAAGAATATTGAGCTTTACTCCAAAACCAAGGGTATAATTTTCAAATTGGGTGATATCTCCTGCTGATCCCCATCTTAGGGTAAAGATGTTTCCAAGTTTCTGTTCAAGACCAAATCTAAAGAGACTCATATCATTTGTACTACTAAATCTTTCCACATCAATTAAATCTAAGTATAGGTTAGTAGAATTTTTGAAAAGAGAAAGATTTAATCCTATATTATATCTTACAGGTATGGTGATGGTATATTCATTATCTGAAAGCTTTTTTACCATAAAACTTTCTCCTGTGATTCCAGCTTTTAAAAAATCTGTAATGTCTATAATAAGTCCTACATTTCCCTTTAGAGCTTCCTCAGCATCTATATAAGAAACGCTGGTTCCCCAATATATATTAGATGTTAGAGGGAAGGCTATTGCTCCTTTAAAATCTTTAAAGGCATAGGTTTGTGTAGTTTTATCGTAGATAAGGTTTCCACTTATAGCATAAGAGCTAGTAGAAGGAATAAAATAGGAGAGTTTTAGAGTGCTAGAATCTCCTTCTATGGGAAGATCAAAAGAGAGTGAAAAATAAGAGTATTTTTTTAGCATTAATGTAGCAGGATTGAAAAAGTATGTTTCTCCACTACTGTTTAGAGTAACAAAGGTAAATCCTAATCCTGATGATTCTGCATCATAATCTTTAGGGTTTTCAACTCCACCATAGGTATAGATTGTAGCAAATAGAAGGACTATAAATATTATAAAAACTTTTTTGACCATTATATTCTCCTTTTTTAAAACTTAGTTTTCTTAATTTAGTATAGTATAATTAGTCTTATATGAAAATAGGTTTTTCATTTTTATCTTTAAAGACCATTTCAGTTAAAAGAGCAATAAAACTGACGAAGAATCTTGGAGGAAATACTTTAGAACTCTTTGGAGACCTTCCCATATTTTTAAAAGGAAGATCTTTGGAGAATCCCAAAGAAATTAGGAGTTATGCTGAAGAGCGAGAGGTATTTCTTACAGTACATCTTCCTTATATTGATATAAATCTTTCCAGTTTCAATGGTTTAATATGGGAGAAGAGTATAGAGAGTGTAAAAAGGTCACTTTCTTATGCACATGATGTTGGGGCTAAAAGAGTAGTTTTGCACCCTGGATCTACCCCTCTTAAACATCCAATTATATCCTATATGGCAAAAAGAAACTTAAAAAAGGCACTTTTTATTATTCTTGAAGAAGGTAAAAAATATGATATAGAGATTACCCTTGAAAACTCTTATTTTGATGAGGATGATGTATTTTATAAAGTGGAAGAATTCAAGAGATTTGTAGAATCCTTTAAGGGAGAACTGAAAGTATGTTTTGATTTTGGGCATGCTCATATCTCTTCTCAGGGGATTTCTAAAAGCCTTGAAGTGCTAAAGCCATTGATAACCCATATTCATATTCATGATAATTTGGGTAAAAAAGATGATCACCTTCCATTAGGAAAGGGAAATATAGATTTTACAGATTATTTAGATTTTATAAGGAATTTTAATGGAAGTATTATTCTTGAAATAAATACCTTACATGATAATAAAGAGACGATGAAGAGGAATATCCAATTTTTAAAGGGGAGAGATTTAAATCTCTCCCCTTTCTCTTAAATCTGTCCACTGGAACCAAGAACATCTCTTAACTTATGTACTACTAACTTTTTAATTTCATCTCTGGCAGGACCAAGATATTTTCTTGGGTCAAACTCTTCGGGATGTAAGGCAAAGACTTCTCTTATAGTTGCTGTTACTGCAAGCCTTAAGTCGGTGTCAATATTTACCTTGCAGATCCCCATTTTTGTAGCCTCTCTTATCATCTCCTCAGGTACTCCCTTAGCTCCTCCTAATTTTGCTCCATATTTATTTGCCTTTTCCACATATTCTGGAAGGACTGAAGAAGCTCCATGAAGTACCAATGGAAATCCAGGAAGTTTTTTGGCGGTCTCTCTTAATATATTAAATTCAAGTCTTGGTTCTCCTTTGAATTTATATGCTCCATGACTTGTGCCTATTGCTATGGCTAAAGAGTCTACTCCTGTTCTTTCTACAAATTCTACTGCTTTATCAGGGTCTGTATAGGTGGCTTCTCTCTCGGACACTACCACATGCTCTTCTATACCCACTAATCTTCCAAGCTCGCCTTCTACTGCTATGCCACGAGGATGAGCATAATCTACTACTTCTTTTGTAATTCTCACATTTTCTTCAAAGGGAAGATGTGATCCATCAATCATTACAGAAGTAAATCCTGCATCAATCACTTCTTTGCATAGCTCCACACTATCACCATGGTCTAAATGCACTGCTATAGGAATATCAGGTGCATCTTGAAGAGCTGCTTCTACAAGTTTCATAAGATATACAAGCTTAGCATAATTTCTTGCTCCCTTGGATATTTGAAGGATTAGAGGAGAACGTTCTTCTTCTGCTGCTTCAATTACTCCTTGAAGAATCTCCATGTTATTAACATTGAATGCACCTATGGCATATTTACCATAACACTTTTTAAATAACTCCTTAGGATTTACTAAAGGCATCTTCCATACCTCCTTATTTAATTTAACATTGATTTAGTATAACATAAGTTTTTTTGAGAAATTTTTAAAAAATCTTTAAATTAGCTCTATAAATCTGCTATTTAATATATATTAAACTGAATGTATAAAAAGTATGTTGAAGCTAAAAGAAGTGTTCTGTTACTAAATAGAAAATATTGTTAGGTTTGCTAAGGTTAAAAGTAGGGGACTGATATCAGCCCCCTATGTTTTTATTCTGTTTTTACTACCTTTATAACAAAGTTTCCTACTTCTTTGTCATCTAAATAAATCTTTACGAAATAATCTCCTGCTTTTTCAAAAGAAAGATTCTGAATATAATCAGTGAGTACTGTTACAGAAGCATACTCAGCTATTAAAAGTTGAGGTTCTGTAGAAACTAAGGTATCTCCATCAGGAGAAAGGATCTCTACATGTTGGGTGAAGTTTCCATTCCCCGAGAGCCATGAAGTAGCAATAGTAAAGGTATCTGTGAAAGGAAGTTCTCGGGTCTGGTAGTATTCAAAGACTCCAGATACTGTGGTAAGTCCATTGTCATTTTCATATACATATAAGGATGGAACTGAAAAGAGAAGAATAGGAGTTTTATCAAGAGATTCCAAAATAGGTATGTCTGAATCTGCCTCAGTGACAAATAGAGGAATCTCTTTCTCTATTTGTCCATCTGCCTTTGCTTGTACCCAATATATCCCTGTTTTTTCAAATGGTGCATCTTCAAAGTAATCAAAAGTATATATAACTTCATTTTCTTTCGTTAGATCTAAAGTATCCGTTAATTGGGCAAGTACTTTGTCTTTTTCTGGAGTTAAGAGGTTAATTTCTATATTGTGAGTACCATTTCCTATCCAGCGAGAATATACAGGGAAAGAATCTGTATTTGGAATTTCTTCAAAATTAATTATGCTGAAAATTCCATCAATTATTGTTAGCCCATATTCATCCTGATCTATGTATTCAGAGATAGAGAGTCCTATGAGTTTGAAAGAGGTATTAGGAGGAGTGGTCTGAGCATAGATTAAAGAGAAGAGTATTAGGCAAGAAAAGACTGTGAGAATAAGAAACTTTTTCATTTTTTCCCCTTTCTTTTAAAAAGAATAAATTTATTATAAACTAAAAATTAGATATTTAAAATTTAAAATTTGTGGAGGATTGAGCTGTGATTAATGTAGAACTTAGAGGTGCTATAAAGTTATCCTTTGAAAACCCTCTTACTGTTAGGGAAATTATAGATAATAACGGAGATATATGTTGCAAACTCCTTAATAATGGTGAGATTCCTGTAGCTGTAAAAGTGAATGGAGAGATAGCAGATCTTAATTTTCTGATAAATGATGATGTTAGATTAGATTTCATAGGCTCAAGTTCTAATTATGGTAGGAGAGTTCTTGAAAGGAGCTTTATTTTCCTTCTGAATTTTGCCGTCTCTCAGGTAATGCCAGAATACAAAGCTATAGTAGAGCATTCCTATCATAAGAGTCTTTATGGAAGGTTCAGAAATTATGTACCAAAAGCAGAGGACTTAGATAAGGTTAAGGAGAAAATGAAAGAAATTGTTGAAAAAGATCTGCCCATTGAGAGGGAATATGTGAATAAGGAAGAGGCTTTAAAGATATTTGAAGAGAGAAATGATGAGGATAAAATTAGACTCTTAAAATATATCCCTTATTCTCAGGTCCCCCTTTATTATATAGGGGATCATTTTGAATATTCCTTTCTCCCTTTAGTGCCATCTACCTCTTACCTAAAAACATTTGACTTAAAGATCTATCAGCCTGGTTTTATTCTGATACTGCCCGATGAAAAGGATATAAATAAACTAAGCGAGTTTAAGGAGATCGTTAAGCTTTTTCAAGCTTTCTATGAATATAAAAATTGGATTGAGATTTTAGGTCTTGTGGATGTTTCTTCTTTGAATGAAACCATTGAGAAAGGTGAAGTTTCTGAGGTGATAAAAGTAGCAGAAGCACTGCATGAGAAGAAGATTGCACAGATTGCTGATGAGATCTGTTCTAAACTTCCAGATCTTAAACTGGTATTAATTGCTGGTCCTTCCTCAGCTGGAAAGACTACTTTTAGCAAGAGGCTTCAGATCCAATTAAAGGTTAATGGTTTAAACCCTATAGTGATTGAAACAGATGATTATTTCTTACCTCCTGAATATATAGCTCGGGATGAATTTGGAAATTATGATTTTGATAATCCCAATGCCCTGGATATCCCTCTTCTTAATGAACATTTAAATATCCTTATGAATGGTGGAGAGGTTGAGCTTCCTCATTATAATTTTCAAAAGAGAAGGAGAGAAAATTCAGGAAAAGTAGTAAAAATTGATAATAGAAGCATAATAGTAATGGAGGGGATTCATGCATTAAATCCAGACTTAACAACACTTGTCCCAGGATATATGAAGTATCATATATTTGTAAGTGCTTTAACCCATCTTAATATTGATAATCAAAATAGAGTCCCTACTACTGATTCCAGGCTTATAAGAAGAATTGTAAGAGATAGTATATTTAGGGGATATGGAGCCATAGATTCTATTAGACAATGGCCATCGGTAAGAAGGGCAGAAGATCTTTATATATTTCCTACTCAAGAAAGAGCTGATGTGATGTTTAATTCTGCTTTAGTATATGAATTTTCAGTACTTAAACTTTTTGCAGAGCCTATGTTAAAGGTTTTGCCATCACATTATCCAGAATATCCAGAGGCAAAAAGGCTTCTTGATATCCTTTCCCATTTCTTACCTCTTTCTCCTACAGAAGTGCCTATGACCTCTATATTAAGAGAATTTATAGGGGGGAGTTCTTTTACTTACTAAGTCTTGTATTCTTCAAATAATTCAGTAGATATATATCTTTCTCCAGTATCAGGAATAATTACTACGATCATTTTACCTTTATTCTCTTCTCTTTCAGCCACCTTTATGGCTCCATAAACGGCAGCACCTGAAGATATTCCACATAAAAGACCTTCTTCTTTCATCAATCTTTTAGCCATATTTATGGCATCAGAGTCTTCTACTTGAATGATCTCATCTAAAATCTTTGTATTTAAAACCTTTGGGATAAAACCTGCTCCTATGCCTTGAATATTATGAGAGGATGGTTTTCCTCCAGAAAGGACTGGAGATTTTGCAGGCTCAACTGCTATAATTTTTACATCGGGTTTTTTGGATTTTAATGCCTCACCTATTCCTGTTAATGTCCCTCCAGTACCTACTCCTCCTACCACTATATCTACTTTTCCATCGGTATCTCCCCATATCTCCTCTGCAGTAGCTTTCCTATGGATCTCAGGATTTGCAGGATTTTCAAACTGCATTGGGACAAAATATTTATCTGACTCTTTTTCTACAATCTCGTTCAATTTATTGATAGCTCCTTGCATACCTTTTTCCTTAGGTGTAAGGATAATTTCAGCCCCAAAAGCACGAAGAAGGGCTCTCCTCTCAAGACTCATATTTTCAGGCATTACTAATATTAGTTTATATCCTTTTACAGCAGATATAAAAGCAAGGGCAATTCCTGTATTCCCAGATGTAGGTTCTATGATTATCTTATCCTTATTTAATTTTCCTTCTTTTTCTGCGGAATCTATCATAGAAAATCCAATTCTATCCTTTACACTTCCTGCTGGGTTAAAAAATTCAAGCTTTGCAATGACTTCTGCATAACAATTTTTTGTAACGCTATTTAATCTTACTAAAGGAGTATTACCTATAAGTTCAATAATATTATTTGCTATTTTCATAGCAAGCCCTCCATTACCTAAGTGTTATCTATAAAGTTCGGTAAAGTCCTATCACTTTTCCAATGATAGAAAAAGGTGGATATATGATAGGATACTTTTCATTAGCAGGTTTAAGGCAAAAAGTACCATTATCTTCAGAGAGCATCTTTACTGTGGACTCATCTCCTATAAGTGCCACTACAATATCTCCTTTATTTGCAAAATTCTGTTTTTGTACAATGACCAAATCTCCGTCAAGAATATGAGCACCCTCCATACTATCTCCTTTTACTTTAAGGAGAAATGCTCCTTCTCTATTTTTTATAATTCTTTCAGGGACAGGGATATAATCATCTATGATTTCAGGAGATTCCACTGGAATACCAGCCTTTATAGTACCTAAAAGAGGAAGATAAGCATAGCTTTCTCCAGAAAAGTTTTTTAAATAAAATCTTCCATTTCCATCTTGGCTAAGATATCCCTTTTTTACAAGAGCCTTCATGTGAAAAAAGCTTGAACCTGAGGAATTAAACCCAAGAGCTTTTGAGACCTCTCTTACTGTAGGGAATCTACCTTCCCTTTCCCAGAAGTCTTTTATGAACTCAAGTACTTCTTTTTGTTTTTTGCTTAACGTTTGCATGTTAAAGTTTATCATAAACTATTGACATAAAAAAGATTTTTAGTAAAATAACAAGTAGTTAAATTTTTTTGAGGCGGCAAGAAAGGAGGTGAAAGAGAAACCTTTAGGTTGCTCCTCAAAAAAGAAACTGGTAAGGGAAGGCTACGGAACTTACTAGTGAATTATAAAGTTTATTTAAAAAAAATTTAAAAATCCTAAGGGGGTCAAAGAGATATGAAAAAATTAGGTTTGTTATTGGTTCTCGTTCTTTTAATAGTTCCTGCATTTGCTGCTAATATAAATACATCAAGCTGGATTGGTGTAGGTTTCCATACAAGAGTTCTTCCTTTTAGCGATGGGTATGGTCCTGCATGGGGTACATGGGCAAGTGGAAATATAAACTATTCTCTATCAGGAAGTTCTAATTTGGGATCTGTTAATGGTAATGTCCAAATAGATGTTGCTGGTGCATCATTAGGAAGTAACTGGGTATCTGGAACCATTACTTTCTCCAAAGTAGCAGGGCTCTTAGATTTATCCTTCCACAAGGGTACTTTGGATGTGAGCGGTACACAACTTCTTGGAAGTGGTTTTTCAGGAAGTACAGGAATTAAAGGAGTAGTTGGAGTAGCACCATTAACTCTTACTGTAGGATACGCTCCTGCAGATACTTGGTGGAAGTCTGATTTAGTAAACGATTCTGTTCTTGCATTAAGAGGAGATGTTTCTTTACCCTTTGCTATATCTCTCTATGGCTTAATTACAAAGGGAGCAAGAACTACTTCTTTAGATTATGCAGTTGGAGCTTCTGCAACTCCTATTACTGCTCCAGTAAGTCTCACTGTATTTGGAGAATATGCTGGAAGTGAACAACTTGTTGGTGCAACAGTAAAGGCTCTTGGTGGAAAGGTAACTGTAGGTGGAAATTATAAGCTTCAGGCAGGGAAATATTCTGTTTCCGCTACAGTAGATGGTGTAGTACCAAATTTAAAAGCTTATGTGGAATATAACACTGCAGAATTATATACATTATGGGGTTATGTATCTGCTTCTCTTCCTGTTCCAGTAGGCTCTTTATCCCTTGGAGCAGCTCTTGCTAACGGGACAGATACTCTATTGGGTGGATTTGCAAAACATTCCTACTCTTTTGGTGGTGGAGTAACTCATGATTTATTAGTAGGCTACGGATTTGATTGGGATGACTATAGCGCTAATGGTTGGAATAGAGGAAACTTAACTGGAGCTAATGATCTCTGGGGAGTTAATGTAACAGGTAAAGTTTACTTAGAAAGTAAGTTAATGATTGGATTCTAACCATTAAAATTTCTGCCCCCGCCCAAATTTGGGCGGGGCTTTTTTTTATTTTCTCAAAATGAAAAACATTATTCCCAAATTGAAAGATTTGAAAATTGCTCTTCTTTATCTTTTTGGTTCCTCGGTTTTGGGAACTGAGAGAGAAGATAGTGATGTGGATATTGGTGTAGTTTTTTTAGATGATAACATTCTTAAAGACTCTTTGAAGGTTTATAATGCTCTCTATGAGATTCTTTCTCCTATTTTCCCAGAAAAAGAACTGGATATTGTATTTTTAGATAGGGCACCTTTGACTTTAAAATTTGAGGTCGTAACTACAGGAAGGGTAATATATAAAATTTCAGAAGATTATGATTGCAATTATAAAGAGAAAGTAGTAAAAGAATATATAGATTTTAAACCTCTTTTAGATGAACAAGATCAGGAGCTTTTGAAAAGATTATGAATAAAATGCCTTTAAATAGAGAAGTCATTCTTTCAAGAATAAGAGAGATAGAGAAAGATATTGATAAACTTTCAGAATTTAAAAATTTCTCTTTAGAAGAATTTAAAATGGGAGAAAATTTTGCTATTGGAGAACATTATTTAAGAAGAGCTTTGGAGGCAGTTTTTGATATAGGAAATCATATTCTTTCACGAGTGCCTGGAATGAGAGCATCTACATATAAAGAGATAGCCTTAGGACTTCTTAATGAAAAGATTGTCCCTGAAGATTTTGCCCAAGACAAGCTTTTGAAAATGGCAGCGTATAGAAATAGATTAGTTCATTTTTATTCAGAGGTATCTATAGAAGAAATGTATGAAATAATTCAAAATAATTTAGGAGATTTGGAAGAATTTTTGAAATATATAAAAGATCTTTTAGAAAATCCTGAGAAGTTTAACTTTACTATTATTTAGGATCCTTTTTTAAACGCCTCTTTTATTTGATCAAAAAAATTTCTACCATTTTCCTCCACATTTATTCCTCTTACCTTTGCAAGTTCCAAAAGAAGTTCCTTTTCTTTTAAAGAGAGATTTTTAGGTACTGTAATAAGTACTTTTATCTTCTGGTCTCCTCGTCTGGAAGGATTATTTAAATAGGGTATTCCTTTGCCTTTTAGGGTTATTACTTCACCTGTTTGAGTCCCAGGCTTTATAGATATCTTTTCATTTCCTTCTAATGTTGGAATCTCTATTTCTCCACCTAAGATGGCTGTTAGATAATCTACAGGCAGATCTATCCATATATCCTCTCCATCTCTTTTGAAGATCTTATGAGGCTCTACGTGTACATAAATGTAGATATCTCCGTTTGGTCCTCCATATTCTCCTGATTCTCCTTCTCCTGAAAGTCTTATTACATATCCATCATCTACTCCAGCTGGGACTTTAAACTCAATCTTTCTTTTGTTTCTTACCTTTCCAGTTCCGTGGCATTCATGACAGGGCTTTGAAATGAATTTTCCTGTTCCTCCACACTTAGGGCAGGTGGTTACTTGAACAAATTGACCAAAAGGTGTTTGTCTTGCCTGTCTTACCTGTCCTGTGCCGTTACACATATCACAGGTTACAGGTGAAGTACCAGGTTCTGCCCCACTTCCTCCACATACATTACATGCCTCAAGTCTTGTAACAGATATCTCTTTTTTGCCACCAAAAGCAGCCTCTTCTAAGGTTATATGGATGTCAGCTCTTAAATCTGCCCCTTTTCTTGGAGATCTTCGTGTCTCTCTTCTGCCAAATATATCTCCAAAGATGGAATCTCCAAAGAAGTCTGAGAAGATATCTTCAAAGGTTCTTCCAAAATTGCCAAAGTCCTGAGGTCCCCAGCCTTGATTTCCATATCCTGAGAAGTCTCCCGCTGCTGCATTTCCGAATCGGTCATACTGAGCTCTCTTTTGAGGATCGGAAAGTACCTCATAGGCTTCATTAATCTCTTTAAATTTATCCTGGGCACCCGGATCCTTATTTAGATCCGGGTGATATTGTCTAACTAATTTTCTATATGCCTTTTTTATGTCTTCCTGGGTTGCATTTCGGTCTACACCCAGGATTTCATAATAATCTTTTTGAGTGGGCATATTAATTCACCTTATAGTCTCCATCAATAGTTTTTCCTTCAGGATTTTCTTGGGAAGATTCTCCTTGTCCAGGATTTGAAGAGGAGCCCGCAGTCTGGTACATTACCTGTCCAATCTCACCAAGGGCTTGGGTAAGCTCTTCCATCCCTTTTTTCACAGATTCTATATCTATCTTCTCAGGTTTGATTAATTCTTCTAAGTTTTTAATCTTCTCTTCTGCTTTCTCTACCAAATCTTTACTTACCTTATCACCATAATCAGTTATTGTCTTTCTTGCAGTATAGATAAGTTGCTCTGCTTGGTTCCTTGTTTCAATCTCTTCTCTTCTCTTTCTATCCTCCTCTTCAAATTTTTTAGCTTCTTCAGTCATCCTTTTAATTTCATTCTCATCTAATCTTATAGCGTTAGAGATTGTAATTCTCTGCTCCTTACCTGTTGCTTTGTCTTTTGCAGAGACATGAACAATTCCATTAACATCTATATCAAATGTGACCTCAATTTGTGGTATTCCACGAGGAGCAGGAGGAATTCCATCTAACATAAATCTTCCAAGGGAGATATTATCCTTAGCAAGAGCTCTTTCTCCCTGAAGAACATGGATCTCTACACTGGTTTGATAATCTGCAGCAGTAGTAAAGATCTGGCTCTTAGAAACAGGGATAGAAGTATTTCTATCAATGATCTTTGTGAATACACCACCAAGGGTCTCAATTCCAAGGGAGAGGGGTGTTACATCTACAAGTACAATATCTCTTATCTCTCCACCGATCACTCCTGCTTGAATAGCTGCACCGAGAGCTACTGCTTCATCTGGGTTAACATTTCTTTGGGGTTCTCTATCAAAATATTTCTTAATCCAGTCCAGAATACAGGGCATACGAGTTGCTCCACCCACTAAGATGATCTTATCAATTTGGGATGGACTAAGTCCTGCATCGGAAAGTGCTCTTTCTGTTGGTCCCTTAGTTTTTTCTACCAGGTCATAAGTTAATTCTTCAAATTTTGCTCTGGTCAATGTATAAGATAAGTGTAGTGGAGTATTTCCTTTCATTGCAATAAAGGGAAGATTGATCTCTGTAGAAATTTTTGAAGAGAGCTCAATCTTTGCCTTTTCTGCTGCCTCATATAATCTTTGTAAAGCAGTTTTATCCTCTTTTAAGTTAATTCCATGTTCTCCCATAAAGTTTTCAATTAACCAGTTTACAATTCTTTCATCAAAGTCATCTCCACCAAGTCTATTGTTTCCTGCAGTGGCAATAACCTCAAATACTCCTTCTCCAATCTCTAAGATGGAGACATCAAAGGTACCACCACCTAAGTCAAATACGAGGATTTTTTGATGCCCTTCTTTATCAAGACCGTAAGCTAATGCAGCAGCTGTTGGCTCATTTATTATTCTTACCACATCTAAGCCTGCAATAGCACCAGCATCCTTTGTGGCTTGTCTTTGAGCATCACTAAAGTATGCTGGCACAGTAATTACTGCCTTTTCAATTTTTTCTCCTAAGTATGCTTCTGCATCATTCTTTAATTTTCTTAAAATCATTGCAGAGATTTCTTGTGGGGTATATTCCTTAGCATCAATTCTTACTTTATAATTTGTTCCCATATTTCTTTTGATAGATCTTACAGTTCTATCTGCATTGATAATAGCCTGTCTTTTAGCAGGTTCTCCTACCAAAAGTTGCCCATCTTTTGTAAAAGCAACTACTGATGGGGTAAGTCTGTTCCCCTCTGCATTAGGAATTATTACAGGTCTTCCTCCTTCTAAATATGCTATGAGAGAATTTGTAGTTCCCAAATCTATTCCTACAATCTTAGGCATTGTTCTCTACCTCCTTCTTTTCTATTCTTTTAGATACAATAACCTTTGCAGGTCTCAATAATTTATTTTTAAAGAGATATCCAGGAGAGATCTCTTTGACTATGATATTATCTTCTCCTTCTTCTACCTCTTCTATACCTACTGCTTCATGTAAAGAAGGGTCAAAAGGCTTTCCTATGACTTCAATTTTTATAACTCCTTCATTCTGTAAGAGGTTTTCAAATTGTTTGTAGATCATATTTATTCCTTCTATAATAGCATCTTTTTTCCTTGCATGTTTCATAGTTTCCAGAGCTAAGGAGAAATTATCCATTATATCTACAATTTCCTTTAAAAGTTTGGCATTAGAGATCTCTTGCCATTCTTCTTTTTCTCTTCTTAGCCTCTGGCGAAAGTTTTCAAATTCTGCTTGAAGTCTTATATATTTTATCTCCCAATCTTCAGAAGAAATCTCAGGTTTTGCCTCTTCAGTTTTAGAGGCTAAGTCCTTTGTCTCTTCTTGCTGTAATGTCTCTTTTTCTTCCATCTTTCCACCTCTTCCGCAAAATTTTAGCACTCTCTACCTGAGAGTGCTAAACCATAAATAATTTTATTATTTATATTCAAATTGTCAAGAGAATATTCTTTATGTATTTTCTTGATTTTATTGAACTTAAAATTATATTCTAAAGAATAGGAAAAGGCAAATTTAAAATGTGAAGTATTGAGTAGATGATAAGAACATGTTATAAAGAAGTGTATATTAGAATAAATTTAAAGAGGGGAAAAATTTTGAGGTCTTTAAAAAAATCTAAGATATGAACTTAAGGAATTTTAGGTTTTATATTGCCTTTTTTGTGGGGAGATTCACTTATTATGTGATGAGACTTTTTAGGCTTGATGCTACCACATTTCCTGGGAAGTTAGCTCTTAACATCTATCCTGATTTTCTTAGAGAGATAAAAGAGAAGATTAAAACAAGAATTCTTGTTACAGGCACTAATGGTAAAACTACTACAAATAATCTTATTTATTTTATCCTTTCTAAGAAAAATTTTAAGGTTTTGAGCAATTTAGAGGGAGCAAACTTAAAAAGTGGTATTGCAACTTCATTCATTAAAAATCCTGGGGAATATGATTTTGCATCTTTTGAGGTAGATGAAGGGATTTTCCCCTTTGTACTTAACGAGATAGATCCTCAATATGTACTAATTAATAACTTCTTCCGAGATCAGTTGGACAGGTATGGAGAGATAGATACCACTGTAGATAAAATTCTGAATGCATTTTCTGAAAAAGAACAGATTACGTTAATTCTTAATGCTGATGATCCTTTTGTAGTAAGATTTGCTGATCTTCCTAATAGGAAATACTTCTATGGGATCTCTAAAAAGATTGGCTCTTCTGATTCAAAAGAGATAAAAGAGAGTGTATATTGTCCTAAGTGCGGAAGAAGATTGAATTATGAATTTTTTAATTATGCTCAGATTGGTAGGTTTTTCTGTGAATGTGGTTTTAAAAATCCTTCCTATGACTTTTATATAGATGAGACAGAGTTTAAGGATAGATGGTTTT
>Ga0209204_1002520_pt1 | contig 14857 bp, 18 predicted proteins | sample AD_JPNMR2_MetaG_FD_184425 | JGI IMG/M metagenome (GOLD analysis project Ga0209204, IMG submission 184425) | Active sludge microbial communities of municipal wastewater-treating anaerobic digesters from Japan - AD_JPNMR2_MetaG (SPAdes) (version 2) | ecosystem: Engineered > Bioreactor > Anaerobic...
GCAGCTCCAGCAGTGGGTCTGATTCGTCGAGCAGTTCTGGTAGTTCCGGCGGAGGAGGCTCGTCCAGTAGTTCTGGCAGTGGGGAAGGCTCGTCTAGCAGCTCTGGCGGCGGAGGAGGCTCGTCCAGTAGTTCTGGCAGTGGGGAAGGCTCGTCTAGCAGCTCTGGCGGCGGAGGAGGCTCGTCTAGCAGCTCTGGTGGGTCCGAATCCAGCAGCTCCGGTGTGCACGGTACGGTCCGAAAGCCCGATCCAAGGCGTATGCCGCCTTGCGGCTGGCGGACGACCGTCTTTGAAATAGGCGGCCATTTCTGGGTAGAGCAAGCGCCTATGCCGCCTGATGGCGTTTCCGAAGAAGAGTTGGCTGCTGGTTGGACGCCGGAGCATCGATGGTTTCATTGTCAGCGGTGCGGCCAAAAGAGCAAGTTGCCGTCGACGATCACAGACGACGGTGCTGCGAAGATGTTGGCCAAACATCCGATATGCCGTCGCCAAGTGTCTGCAAGTCCACAACAAGGACCTCCAGGCGTCGTCCAGCAGATTGTCAACTACTCTAAAGCGATGAAGCGATGGTTGGCTGAAGGTCGTCCTGTTCGCCCTCCGGCGGAAATCGAACGGATCTTCCAGGTCTGCCTGTCTTGCGACCGATACGACCATAAAGGCCACCGTTGTCTGAAGTGCGGCTGCCGAATAAACCAAAGCTCTGAGGCTTGGCGCAACAAAGTCGCTATGGCGACTGAGCATTGTCCGATAGGGAAATGGTAGCGCTTGACGTTTCGAGGCTCCGTGTGCTATATGTCGGTATGCCGTTTTGAATCCGGATTCAAAACCTCATTTGTGATATGTTACGGTGTCGTCTATGTCAAATTCCGCCCGCTCGTCTAAAAAACCGCAAAAACTGATACTCAAAATGGGGCTTTCGCCGGGCGACGTGTTGACGATGACGGCTGCTGTCTACAGCCTGCATCAGACCTACCCGGACGAGTATCTTACGGATGTCCGAACCCCGGCGTCTGAGATCTGGTTCAATAACCCCCATATCACCCCGCTGGACGAGAGGGACCCAGAGGTCCGGCTCATCGAGATGCACTACCCGTCCATCCATCGCTCCAACCAGGAGCCGGTCTCGTTCATCGCCGGGTACACGGAGTACCTCGGAGAGCAGCTAGGCCGACCGCTTCGCTGCCAGATCAACCGTCCGGTGCTCTATCTGTCGGAGCAAGAAGCCTCCAGTCCGAGCATGATCCAGCAGCTTCTGCCGAATCTGCGATCCAGGACGTTCTGGCTGCTCACTGCCGGCGTAAAGAGCGACTACACCTGCAAGCAATGGCCGGTAGAGCACTATCAGGAGGTCGTGGATCGCACGCGAGGTTGGATCCAATGGGTGCAGATCGGGGCTGTAGAGCACGATCACCCCCACTTATATGGGGTTATCGACCTGATCGGCAGGACCACTCATCGGCAACTTATTTTGTTGGCCTATCACGCCTCCGGCGGTTTGGGGCCCTCGACGTACTTGCAACACCTGATGGCCGCCTGGCAGAGGCCGTACATTTTGCTCCTGGGCGGGCGGGAGCCGGCGATATGGCAACAGTACCCCATGCAGATCACTCTGCACACCGTCGGGCAGCTTCCATGCTGCGCTGGCGGAGCCTGTTGGCGGAGCCGTACTGTGTCTTTCGGCGACGGCGACAAGAACGACGGATCCCTATGCGACCGCCCCATGTTGGGGGGGATCCGACCGTTTCCGGAATGTATGGGCAAAATCAGCCCGGAAGAGGTGACGGCGGTGTTGAGAAGGATCGTACTGAGGTAACAAGATATGGCGACTACGATGTACATTGCAGCCTCCCCCACAAAGAGAGGGGGCCACTATTTGGGGGATGTCTTGCTAGAGATCCGCCTGGCTTGGGAATGGTGGCGGCGGGAGCCGGCCGACCACGTCATTCTCTCTTTGCACTCCGACGGAAAGGAGCTCAATTTCCTTTGGGATGCTTTTATCGAAACCGTAAAACCGACCATAGTATGGGATTCCTTCGACCCCTCTGACCATAAGACTTATTGGAATATCTTCGACGAGCGAAGAAAGACAAGACAGGTCGACGGGCTGCATTTCGACATCTACAAGGAGTTGTATCTCCGGATCGACGGCGGCGCCAGGCAACACGCGTTATGCGGGTTGGAGCGGGGATTGAACAAGCGGAACATTCTGGAGTACTACTGGTTCGGCCAAGAATCGCATCAGCCCGGAGGAGTGGTCGGGTTCGGACCTGGGATAATCAAAACGCCTCGTGTCCAGCGGCAGCCGCGTATTTTTATCGCTCCGCACGAAAAATGCTACGGTAACAGGGTTTTCACTCTCGATTTCTGGCGCGAAGTCGTCCGGCAATTGGCCAATCACGGCATCCCTATCACGATCAACACCCAGAGCCCGGACCTCTTCATCCACGGGAAGAACATCGAGTGCAGTTTTGAGCCGTATCAGACGCTGGTTGAGCAGCTGGCCGGCCATATTTTGGTGGCGTGCGGAAACACCGGGATCGGCTGGGCCGCAGGCGCCGTCGGCGTGCCGGTGATCGCGTGCGAGTCGCCTGACATGTTCTTTTGGGAATTTAGTTATCGGAGGACGGGGCTTGCGACTTTGGTAGATACCATCGCTTATCCGGACGCTTCCTGGTGTGCGAGGAGAATCTTGGATGAGTGGAATAGCTCCGTTTGCGTTCAGTCGTCGGCGCAGTGTTCGAGCCTGAAATCTTTATGACGAGAGATGAAATACTTGGACTGATTCTGAAAGCGGGCTCCGAGAGTCTTGCCGTGTTCGGCGGCGAGTTCGAAGGCGGTTGGCATATCCAACAGGTCCCGGAAGAGCTCGCAGACGCGTTGCACTATCTTTCTGACCGCAACTATACCAATTACCTTGAGGTAGGCGCTGCGGCCGGCGGCACCGCAAGGCTCTTCAAGGAAGCGCTCGGCATCGAGAATGTCTACGTCATAGACAACAACAGCCATCCCCGCACGGCGTTGCGGAAACAGATTCTGCCGGACGCTGTTGAATGGATCGGCAATGCAAGAAGCTCTCAAGCGATCCTCCAGTTGATGCAGTGGAACGTCAAATTCGACTTGGTGTTATTAGACGCCGAGCACCATTACGACGGCGTTTTCCAGTACCTCTGGATCATAGCGCCGTTTCTGGCGAAAGACGCCGTCGTATGCGTCCACGATATTTTTTCCGACCCGGGTACGTTGCACTTTTGGCGGGAAATCCAGCTGGGGTTATGGTCTCCGGCGAAAGCAGACCGCTTTTTCGGGACCAGATTGGGGATAGGGATCATACGATGGGACGAACCCAAACGCGTCCCTGTGCCGTTTCATATCATCACGCCTACTTGCAGGCCGGCGCTGTTGGAAACCATCGACCGGGTGTTTTCGGTCTACCCTATGAGACTGTCGCCTCGATGGCATGTGATCGCGGAGCCCGCCTGCCGGGAGTTTGACTGCCTGTCGCACGTCCACGAGGTGATTTTTGACGGGCAGCCTGGAAGTTGGGGAGGAGCTCAACGCAATGTCGGCCTGGAAAGCGTCGACTCAGGTTGGGTCTATTTTTTGGATGATGACAACCTTCTTCATCCGGCTTTAGAGCATGTTTTCTTGCGAAGTATAAGTTTGCAGCCTAAGAAAAAAGCATGGGCCTTTCGGCAGGTCGATAAAAACGGCGAGGTGTGGGTGGCAGCCAACCCCCCTGTGGGATTCCGTCGAGTTGATACGGGAAGCGTCGTGATCGACCGGAAATTCATCGGAGAGGAAAGATGGGATTACAACTATACCGCCGATGTGACGTTCTACGAACGGTTGTATCGGAAGTCGCCTGAGTCTTGGGGTTTCATCGACATCCCGTGCTGTTTCTACAACGCATTGCGATAGAAAAAGTTGACATGATCCGCTCGATGGATCATAGTGGCAATTCGAGTTCAGTTGTAAGGAGGAAAGCATGTGCCCTAGTCGTGCGTCTCATCAGGATCGAGAGTTGATAAAGCTGTTGTCGCCCGAACAGAAACCGCGGATTCTCGTCTTGGGCGATCTTATCTTGGACAGGTACATCCGAGGCTGCGTTGACAGAATCTGCCCGGAAGGTCAAGCCCCTGTTCTCAGGCAAAAGAGTCGGCGTTTTATGGCCGGCGGAGCGGCTGCGGTGGCTTCGATGGCCGCCGCGCTCGGCGCCGAGGTCAAACTGGCCGGCTTCATCGGCGTCGATTGGGCGAGTATACGTCTGGGTGAGATGCTGGCTCGTCATCATGTCAACAATGAGCTTCTCACCTTCGCCCCAGGTCGCACGACGCCGGTAAAGACGAGGTTTTTGGTCGGCGAGTCTTGTTCGCAGCGGAATCTAGTTCTGCGGTGGGATGAGGAGCCCTACAAACAGGTTAGTTTCAACGCTTCCGGTCAGTTGCTGAGTTTGATCGACAAGCAGCTCTCCGACGGCTGGCCGCAGGTTGTTCTTATCGCCGATTACGGGAAATCGCTCGACTCCCTCCTGGTGGCGACGGTTATAGAGAAGGCCAATAAGGCGGGCATCCCGGCGCTGGCCGACCCATGCGCAGAGCGGCCTATATCCATCTACAGGAATTCGACCTGGTTCTTGCCTAACCGCACTGAGTGTGCCAGGTTCGCCGGCTGCGAGTACGTCTCTATCGAAGACGCCTTGGAGACGGCTAAAATGCTGGCCAAGAAGTTCAATCTGAGCTATGTCGTCGCCAAGGTGGACAGTTCCGGGCTCGCCTATTTCGATAAAAAACAGGACAAACACATGTTTTTATCGCCGCACTGCCGGCCTGATGATGTCATCGACCCATGCGGCGCCGGGGATATGCTGTTGGCTGTGATCGGTTATGGGACGGCCGTAGGCGCCGATAACAGAGACGCCGTGCGCCTGGCGAATATCGCTGCGGGCTGCAAATTACGCCATATCGGGCCGTATCCAATGAGCTGGGCCGAGCTTGTGGTCAGAATAGCCCGGCAATCGCGTCAGGATGGCCCAGAATCGAAGATCGTCGGCCTGGACGACCTGGATATCATCCTGCGGGCTTATCGCAAATTAGGCCGCAAAATAACGTTTACCAACGGGTGTTTTGACGTACTCCATCCGGGGCATTTGGCCACCCTAGAATATGCGGGTCGTCATAGCAATATCCTGGTTGTAGGGGTCAACAGTGATCGGAGCGTTCGGGAGCTGAAAGGCCCCGGCCGCCCCATTATTCCACAGGAGTACAGACTCAAAGTCATAGCCTCCTTGGAATACGTGGATTGGGTTGTGGTGTTCGATTCCGTCAGTGTGGCCCCTGTGATCGAACGGATCCGCCCGGATGTACTGGTAAAGGGCGGCAAGGAGGACCCGAAAAGCGTCGTCGGCGCCGATTTCGTTACGAGTTATGGCGGCGCGCTGCTTCTTGGCCCCGCGGTAGAGGGGTGGGGCACCACCGAGGTTGTCCGTCGGATAAGAAAAAAGACCGTTAAAACCCGTCGTAGATCAAAGGCTGATTGAATCCGGATTCAAAAACCATGTCATCCTCAGAAATGGTGTGGTGGCTTGATCAAATCCATCTCGCTTGTCAGAAGCTGGACGGCGTGCGGAAAGCTGCGTCCAAGGATAATCGAGGTTCGGATGATATTGAGCTCCGGGTTTTGGGCAGTGAAGACCCGGCCGAAATCATCGCCTACGGTTCGCTGGTATATCGGAAGAAGCGCTGGCCGGCCGGGGAGGCCAAGCTGCTCGATCTCGCTGCAAAACAGCAAGACCCCATGCTGTTGGTCGCCTATGCCCGTCTGGTTATCCGACAGATTTGGCCTGAGGCGGAGCCCCTCATAAACCAGGATAAAAAGGCGGCCAGAGAGTACAACAGGTTCTACATGAGATACCAGAGAAGGCTGATTTCTTCGTTCATAAAGCCCAAGACGGATAAAACCAAAAGAGACTCGAACAATCCGCCGAAAAGTTTCCCGGAGGTGCCGATCAGCTTTATCCCGAACAATTCGATCTTTTCCAAGGAAGCGTTGGTAGCGTTAGTGGTCATAGAGTGCATTATAGTGATCGTGCTGATCCTGTCTCTTATGGCGTGCCTCCATGTATGAGCCGATCTTAGCTAAAAAAACCCGGCCGGGAGGCCGGGGTAGCTTTCCCGAAGGGGGCAGGTGCTTCCTGCCCCCTTAAAACCCGGACGTCGGTCGAGCGGCGGCTACTGGACTACCGGACCCGATAGAGGGCCCGGCAGCCGATAATCCGGCCCGCCTCGTCCCGGAGAAAATCCCCGGGATAGGCGAGGTCGGGCCGGTCGGCCGCCGCCTGCGCCACCAGGGCCGACACGACAAAAATCGTGTCGGCCTGGGGCGCAGGCAGGCCCTCGACGGGGCCGTAGACCACCCGCCGGATCGGAACCATGATCCCGTCCGACAGGGTGATCTCGCCCGCCGCCTCGCAGGTCTCCCTCATGCGAGGGACGACCCCGGAGGGCGGCAGGGCCACCTGCCGCTCGCCCGTCACAATGGAGATAGGGTGCGGCGTGCAGTTTATGATCTGCATCGCCTGCTCCTTCGACGGGCTGCCCGTCGCGTTCTTTTAACCTCCCTGACGGGCTTCTGGGAGGGAGCCAAACGGCTCACTCATAAATGCCGCAGTTTAGTCGACATTTTCGTGGAGTTTGACGATATGTGCGAAAAACTGGCCAAACCGCTATGAAATCCGCCCTGGTTTGAGCGGCATTTAGATATGGGACGGTAGTGCCGTCCCATTCTTTTTTAGCTTAGGAGGAGGAGGTGATATGAAGAGACTCAAAAAAGAGGACATGGTGGTCGGAATCACGGCCGCCATGAGAACGGCAAAGGTTCGCGATGAGCTGGCCGAGCTGTTCAAAAGGCTGGCCATCGCCGTCAAATCCGGATCCGAGCAAGCGGTCCGGGTTATCGCCAAGAAGATTGTAGCGCTCCTGTCTGCGGAGGAGTAGTTTGGCCGGATTCGGCCGTAAGATGGTTCACCACGTACCGGTTGGCGACAGCCGAGCATTTCTAGGTCGCCAGCCGGTACGTGGAGCAGCTTGATTTCCGCTAGTTACTTTTCGCTTAGCTGTCTCGGGGAGGAGAGATTGTTTCTTTCGGCGGAAATGGCCGATACTTTTTAACCTACCGAACCGTATAATAGAATTAGAGAATGATCTTTGAAAAACCTTCCCGAGCGAGTGGCAGGAGCCGCTCCCCCCAAGAGAGGACTCAAGGAAAAAAGAACTCCATCGGAGGGGACAGCCCCACGGAGGATGCCTCTTTCTGGAAGGCAACTCGTTGTACATTCCTGGGGGCGAATTGGATTCGACCGGACGGCGAAAGTCCAGGCACCGTGCCGTGGTTGGTCGGCGGGCCACGTGAAAAGCCGACTACAAAAATTACATGCCGAGCAACCGCTCGCGCTTGCTGCTTAATTAAATAGGCAGCCCGGTTGAGGGTCTTGCCGGAGAGGCCCAAAAACCGGCCGGCAATTCCGGCTCGTCTCAGGTCGGCGCCGGCTTGGCCTGAGACTAAACACTAAGGCTGGCTAGCAATCGAAGGACCCTGTCGGTTGGGGCCTTGGAGAGCGAAATACAAAAAACCGACTACGCACGTACCAGGCCTGGACGGAACCGTCTTCGGGACGCGGGTTCGATTCCCGCCGCCTCCAATAAGTCCTTATGTAGTAAGGAGTTACGACAAGCAAGATCAAGAAAAGCCGGGAAACTTTCAAAGGCCGGAGAACAAGATTCCTCTGCCTGCAACTCGGTTCTGACGTTTACCTTGACGCTTTTCTTGACGCTCTCTTCTGGTGTCTGAATGTCCACTCTGTCCCCCTCGGAGGGGTGTTCCCACCGCTTGGCCGCCTCGAACATCTGGTCTGTCGGGTCAACGTAATGCCGTAACGCTATCGAGGGGGTATTGCCAAGCCATTTCGCAACCGTTGCCAGAGGGAATGCCGCCGCAAGATCACTTTCGCAGCTAGCCCGCAAGCTATGCCATAGCCTGGGCCAAGGTTCTATACCTGCCCGCCGTAGAATCCGAAGCAGTCCTTGACGCAAGTTACACCCATTCCATCCTCTTGGCCCCTCTGCCCGACGTCGGAAGTCCTCAGGAAACACAAACACCTGCCCCACTTCCGACGCCTCCCAGGCCGCCTCTAAATAGGGCTTCAGTTTGGGGAACAAGGGAACCACCCTGAAGGGTTTTCCTACCCCCGCCGTCTTTTGACTTGGAACCACCATGTCCCGGCCGGCAGGCATGACCGGGGTTTGTTTCACCTGGCCGCATAGGTGGAATCGACTGACGGACGAGACATAACCGAGGCGAGGCGTAGCTTGTCCCGGCAGTCGGGTCACGGCGTGGCAGGCGCGGCTGATCAGCTAGGCGTGGTTGGCAGGGACTGACCAGTCGCGTATCGGCATGGCAGGCGCGGTCGATCAGCGAGGAGCGGTCGGCTTGTTAAGGCTTGCTTTGGCTCTGCAGGCGGGACAAAATTGGCTTTGGAGCCGCTGAGACAGGATGGCTGGTTGGACGGGGCGGTCCCGTCGCCAAAACCCTCTCTTTTCACCCATTTTTACTGTCTCGGCGGCTCCTCTTTTTATATTTTGCTTTTTTATGGAGATCGCATGGGTTGGTTCGACTACGTTTATGTTGATTTGCAGCCTATAGGGCGTGAATTCGGACCCAAGCTGGAGTTCCAGACGAAAGGACTATCCCAAAAAGAGGACATCTATCGTATCACTGCAGAGGGGAAGCTGGTAGTGGAAAGATCCCAATACCCTCCGCCGGAGGTTGGTCCATACCGGAACTCGGCGGCGTTCACAATGACCGCAGTAGATCCGAAGACGGGTAGGTTGATCGACTTTGCGGTCCTCTGCTGTCGCGGTACTGTGCTGGTGATAGACCAGATATGGCCGTACCAGAAGATAATCTGGAAGCATCCTGAACTGGAGCTGCCAAGACATCTTAGATGGGAAGAATAGAGCATCTCTGTTCTTCTAGAAGATGCCCATGAGACGACTATAGAGTCAACCACCGCTTCGGGGGGTGACGATATGCGTCACATGGGGCTGCTGGCCATCAGATTCATCGAAGGCGGTGTCGGACCGGAGATTAAGACAGTAGAAAACAGCATAGAGGAGCGAATCAAAAACGACATCTGTCAGAATCAGGTCTGGCTGTTCGGTCTCGACTGAGTGGAGTCTGCATTAACCCGATTTCGACAAAGGTGAATTCAGAGCCGCCGAGGCAGAGTGGGCTGTCTAGACGGGGCGGTCCCGTCTCCAATCTCCTCCTTTTCCCCAAAAACTCACTGTCTCGGCGGCTCCTTTTTCATTCTGGAGACGTTATGGTCCCGTCAAAAGTCGCTTTATTCATGCCGGACGCCGGCGTGTACCAGTTCGTGTTTTCCTACGATAACCACCCGGACACAAAGTTGAGATTTGAAATATCTCCGCAAGGGCTGGTTATAAAAATGGAGGCCAGCAGATCGTTTTTCCTCACAGTTCCGGGCGAGGTCATGGCGACTAGAAACGGCTACGAATTGGTATTGAAAACCTTGAGAACGATCCTCAGTCTACCAAACGAGGACATGCACCCTATGGCCGATCTGGCGATCTCGTTCGTCGTGAATGTGATCGGGAGTCAGCTTGGGTTTGAGAAGAGCGACGAGGCTGACAAATCCGAGAACAAAGAGGAAGCAGGCAGAAAGGCGACAACGGACTGGCTGCCGCCGTTCAGCGACAATTGAGATTGCGGGTGAGCTATGATCTTACCTTTCAGCATGACCGTAGCATCAAGCCATGGTGGTATGTTTTCAGTCAGTGTGGACGACGACCTGCTGACGATAACCTTCGTCTCCGACGATAGTTTTACCCTGACCGTACCGTCGAAAGTCCTATACACGACGTCGGCGTATCCTCTCATCGCAGCTTGGGTCAAAGCCGTCATGTGCGATTTTGACGAAGAGTCCCGCGAAAAGACGATACAGCTGATAACCGATGTATTGGAAGTGAATGGTCAGGCGTCCGGAGCCGGCGACCGGACGGCATTTTGAATCCGGATTCAAAAGAAGAGAGGAGAAGAGATTATGGTCCTAATCAAATGTCCTGACTGCGGCGTACAAGTCTCAAGCATCGCGGATAGTTGCCCGAAATGTGGATACCCCATCGCAGGAGGTGGAACTACGCAAGCTCATGGAGGCAAGATTCAGACCATCGAGCAGACATCAAAGCGATACAAGTTGCAGCAGTTGCTTTCATCCCTGCTCAGCATCGGAAGCGTTGTCGTCATGGTTGTAGCCTTCTCGGGCGATCAACCGAGTTTTGAGGCAGGAGCCTTCGGACTCCTCGGCTTGCTGGTGGGACTCATTTGGTTCATCGTCGTTCGCTTCCTCACTTGGTGGCATCATGGATGAAAACGTTGCCGAACCAGCAGGTGCAGGCGACGCTTTACAGCGCCTGACCTGCGACGTTAGGCGAATAAAAAAGTACTATCTCTACCGTGAGATTGTCAAGCTGTTCCCGCCGCACCATACCTACGTGGAAACCCACGGCGGAACGGCGATTACGCTGCTTAACAAAGAGCCGTCTCCTGTTGAGGTCTATAACGACATCAACGAGCGGCTGACACGCCTCTTCCGGGTGGTTAGAGACCATCCGGAAGAGTTCAAACGCCGGCTGCAGCTCACTCCATATTCGGAGATAGAGTGGGAGAAGGCTGCCGAGCCGGCTGAGGATGAGATCGAACAAGCCAGACGGGACTTTGTTCGGTGGCGTATGTCTATCGGCGGTAGGGGGAAAGCCTTCTCCTATACCCTGCATCGGGTCCGTCGCGGCATGGCAGATGCGGTGAGCGGGTATTTGTCGGTTATCGACGAGGAATTGCCGAAAATCGTCGAGCGGTTTCGCAATGTGCAGATTCTGTGTCGGGACGCCGTCGAGGTGATCCGGAAATGGGACAGCCCCGACACGCTTTTCTATTGCGACCCGCCGTACCATCCGTCCACGCTCGTCAGCAAGGACGTCTATGAGCATCCCATGAGCGCTGAAGACCATGAGAAGCTGCTGGATGTGCTGCTGGCTTGCAAGGGTAAAGTAGTTTTAAGCGGCTATGACCAATTTAGCCTGCCGCAAGCCCCCAGGCTTTAGCCCGAGGGGATAAGGCGGGCTTCTCCGGCTGGGACGCAGCCGTTGGGCGTTAACCTCTGCGGCGGCGGGGGTTGCCCAAGAAGCCGCAGGGCTTTAGCCCTAGCGGAGCGTCACGGGGCATCTCACGTATCGCGCCGGGGAGCTATTGCCGTTCGCCTGTAAAGCGGTTAGATTAGAGACGCCTGTGGAGGAGGCCAAGCCGCTTTCGGCGTGTTGCGGGATGTTGAAGCAGCATATTCTGCCGGAGTTTCGGGACAAGCCCTCCGAACAGATCGTCCGAGAAATACGAGACGAAGGAGAAGATGATGCCCAAGAGTAAAAAGAGTAGAAACCGGGCGTATAAGACCATCTACGGCGAACTGGAAGAGAATTGCGACAGGATGTACATCTTGCGTCCAGGCCGCGAGCGTCGCGTAGAGTGCCTGTTCCCGATCGACGCCACCCCAGCAATTCGGCACGCTGTAGGGCAGAAAGTCGCTGTGACGGGGCAGGTGACGCGGCGCCGCGGCGCGGTCTTTGTAAAAGCCGTTGGACTGGAAGTGCAGGATCCGCCGCCGGGCTATCACGGCGTCGTGGAATGGCGGCTCTTGGGCGATCCGGAAAGGCGGCTGTTCAGCTGAAGGAGGGGCTGACCAATTTAGCCTGCCGCAAGCCCCCAGGCTTTAGCCCGAGGGGATAAGGCGGGCTTCTCCGGCTGGGACGCAGCCGTTGGGCGTTAACCTCTGCGGCGGCGGGGGTTGCCCAAGAAGCCGCAGGGCTTTAGCCCTAGCGGAGCGTCACGTACCAAACTCATGGGTATCATCGCTCGGACTCGATGACATTCTTCGGCTGGGACGCAGCCGTTGGGCGTCAACCTCTGCGGCGGCAGAGGTTGCCCAAGAAGCCGCTGGGCTTTAGCCCATGCGGAGCGTCACAAACGACCGATCAGCATCTACTGCAAGGTCGTCAGAACGAGCGTAAAATACAATAAAACGCGGCAAGCTGCCTATGAGACCTGCATAATAGTAGAATGCGAGACCAAAAAATGGGTTGTGGTTGCGGCTCGAACTCTTCTAGCCGACTCTCTTCTCACCCAGCGGCGCCTCGATTCAGCCTAGGATCTGGCCCAGCCGCACGCACCCGCCAGCCGCCGCAACCACAACCCAGCATTTCATTAGCCGCCGTTAAGTCGCTGAAGAGAGCCGCTTTAAGCGCTGCCAGGGCCGGGCGGAATAGCCCTATCTTACTGTCCCATCTTTACCACGCGGCTTCTGAAGCCTCTGGAGAGCTAAAAAAAGAGATCCAGGCCGAGATCCAGAGAATCAAGAGCAAAAACCCCGCACGGTAGGGTTCGGCCCTTGATAAGTAAAAAAACCCACGCGGACCTGTGTCCGCGCGGGCTGCCCCTTTAGGCTTTGGCCGGCTTCTTGGCCGGCTTCTTGGCCGGCTTCTTGGCCGGCGTCTTGGCCGGCTTCGGCCGACCAAATAGAGTCTGCTGAAGGCTCCATAACGCTCGGAGCACGTACCCAGGGTGCGCAACGATGGCCGCCGTCACGGCGGATACAATAATAGTGTTCATTAGACAGCCCTCCACGATATTTCGGCTTGCCTGCCTATTCTTCTCCCGGCAGGCTCTGGGAGGAGGCCGACTCTGGCCTCACCATTAAATGCCGCCGTTTGCCGTATTTTTTCACTACGCGCGGTAGCTAAAAAAACTACTAAAATGGCCAGGCCACTTATAAATGCCGCTATTTTCCGTGTTTTTTCACTGTTTTTAACAGGCAGCCGCTTCAGACGGCAAAAAACAGGAAAAAACCATGGAACAGCCCGGTTTTAAGGCTTTTTTACTCTTATTTACCCTAGGCTTGCCGTATGTGGGCAGCAATCTGGGCACGTAGCCCCCCAAAAGAAGGACTAATATGAATAGTAGGTGAATGGGTAGCTCGCCAGGTTGGCTTGGCGAGTTCCAAAAGACCTTGAAAGCCTCGTTTCAGGGTTTTTAGCTAAAAACGGGTGAAAAAACGGCTGAAATCGTGGTATTTAATAGTGAGGCGTGCGCCTGGTCTGATCAGCCAGGCAGCAAGCACGCCTTAAGATGGTCCCAGTGGCAGGACGGGCCACTGGGCTAAAGCCCCCCGGCCCGCCGGGGCGGTATGAGGGCCGAGCAGTCGGCTGGGACCATCTTTTTTTGCTTTTTACTTTTTACTTTTTGGTTTAGTTGCCCAGGCTTGTCGTGCGGGGGCGGCAAGTTTGGGCGAGTATTTCCCCCGGAGGGCGACACTATGTGCGATGCCTATATCAAAACACAGCCGACGGCATCTATCGTTGATGAGCTAAAGGAGGCATTGGAAGCCTCCAGCCTAGAGGAGTTCGACCGGCCGGGGCCGGTCTCGGAGGAGGCCAAAAAAGCGGCTTATGAAGTGGCCGCGGCCCTGGGGCAATGCCGGGTCTTCGGTATCGAAGTGCCCGAAGATCTGGAGGGAGTGCTTCCACCGGCGGAGGCCGCCGCGGCGGCCGAAATCGCTGCTCAATATGTCCAGCAATGGACCGAAGATGCGCGAACACTCTGTCAACGTTGGGACGAAGCCGACCCAATCGTGGGCCAGGCGTTGTGCTGTGAGATGTTAGAGGCCTGCATGGAGTCGTATTTCGTTATGGAGGCCGTTAGCGAAGCCCTGGAATCTGCCTGGAGGGAAGGCGAAACGGCAAATGAGCTTTTCCAGGCCGTTCGCGACCTGGGGGCGGCGATAGATGATTTTGATAAAGCCCTACAGGAGCGCGACACCCTGGCGCTGTTGTCGACGGTGGTAGAGTTGCCCTTGCTAGAAAACTGGCGGAGCCAGCTTGCTGGGGCCCACAAGGAGTGCCCGCCGTGGTGGCTGGACGGCACGCTGGAAGCGGTGGATCAGGAAATCACCAAGATTTGCCGGCGCACGCTGCCGGCGTGAGTTTTCAGACCGCGGGGAAACCTAAGGCAGATTCCCCGCGGTTTTTTTACTTGTCGCTGGTCCGCCGTATGGGGGCGGCGACTTAGTGTGATCAAACCCCCAAAAAAAGGGGGCGACAATGGTCGGCAGGCGACCCATCGAGCCCTGCAAAAACAGTAAAAGTTGCGGCATTTATACGTGGTGGTGCAGCAAGCTACCACCCCGGTCAAAAGACCGGCGAAAGGTCAGGCATCAACCTGGCAAGGACGGGACCTAGACAGTCCCGGGAGGACGCTATGGCGGCGAGCTTCGAGCGCTGACCCGCTCTGGAGCATTCTGCTCCGGCCCCCGGACGCGTACGACGGCCCAGGGCGTCGAGTCGCCGATTCGCGGTAGGCGACGGCCCATAGCTTGCAAGAAAACAAGCCCCCGGCAGGCAGGTCGGTTGCCCTCCTGATCTCCTGCCGGGGTTTTTATATAGCTGTATTGCGCCGATTTTTGTTTAGCCATTGACCAATTTAGCCTGCCGCAAGCCCCCAGGCTTTAGCCCGAGGGGATAAGGCGGGCTTCTCCAATGGCTTTGGCTGTTGATTTCCTTGTCGATACGTGGTATACTATCGACATGGAGTATCAACGTGATGAACACCGTATTCACCTCATTATGTATCATTTGGTATTCTGTCCCAAGCGGCGTAAGCCTATACTGGTCGGTGATGTCGCGAGGGATGCGGCGAAGTTGATTCGCTGCAAGTGCGAACAGCATGGGTGGGAGGTT
>Ga0209204_1002524_pt1 | contig 14840 bp, 11 predicted proteins | sample AD_JPNMR2_MetaG_FD_184425 | JGI IMG/M metagenome (GOLD analysis project Ga0209204, IMG submission 184425) | Active sludge microbial communities of municipal wastewater-treating anaerobic digesters from Japan - AD_JPNMR2_MetaG (SPAdes) (version 2) | ecosystem: Engineered > Bioreactor > Anaerobic...
TCCTGAAAGGAAGTTTTTCTTTACCCCTGAACTTGAAAAGGGAAGTACTGTTGTGTATCAGAAGGATGAAAAGACAGATAACCGCAGTGCCTATGGAAAGGCACTTTTGGAGATTGCTAAGGTAAATAAAGAAAATGTTGATTATCCTTTCGCTGTTTTTGACTGTGACCTCGCCACATCAGTTAAGACAGACCTTTTTGCAAAAGAGTTCCCTTCTAATTTCTTCCAGGTAGGTGTCCAGGAGCATAATGCTGCCACCATAGCGGGGGTTGTATCTACGGATAAGGTCATCAGTTTCTTCTCTGACTTTGGGGTATTCGGTGTGGATGAGACATTTAACCAGGCACGGCTGAACGACCAGAACTATACAAATCTGAAACTTGTATGCACCCATATAGGACTTGATGTAGGAGAGGATGGAAAGACGCACCAGTGTATTGACTATATAGGAACACTGAGAAACCTTTTCGGATTTAAAATTGTAATTCCAGCAGACCCCAACCAGACAGACAGGGTAATAAGATATGTTGCAGGGCAACCAGGAAACTGGTTTGTTGGGATGGGGAGGTCAAAAACACCTGTAATTACAAAGGAAGATGGCTCTGTCTATTTTGATGAAAAATATGAGTTCAGATACGGTAAGGCGGATATTATAAGGAAGGGAGAGAAGGGCTATATCATTGCGATGGGAACTATTGTGCCCAGAGCGGTAAAGGCATCAGAGATTTTGAGGGAGAAGGGATTAAGTATAGGAGTGATAAATATGAGTTGTCCGCTTGTTATAGATAAGGAAGTTGTGGAAGAAGCAATAAGGACAGGACTGATACTTACAGCGGAAGACCACCACATTGACACAGGACTTGGTGCAACAGTGGGTATGTATCTCCTTGAAAAAAAATACACAGGTAAGTTTTACAGGAGGGGAATTACAGAATATGGCAGTTCCGGTGAGCCGGAATATCTGTTCAAAAAAGAAGGGCTGGACGCACAGTCCCTCGCTGAATTCCTTCTTACCTGTAAATAGGGGGTATTTATGGAAGAACTGTGTAACAGGGAAAAGAATATCAAGGATTGCACCTGCAGTTATAAGGGATGTAGCAGAAAGGGGCTTTGTTGTGAGTGTTTGAGTTATCACTGGGCACAGAGGCAACTTCCAGGATGTCTCTTCCCGCCAGAAGCAGAAAGGACATATGACAGGTCTCTTGAATATTTTATTGATGTCTGGAGCAAAAAATTAGGAAGATAGGGGAAATGGAAATCCGGCTCACTTCAGGTGCTTGGGGACAGACAAGAACTACGGTAAAATCTGGCTACGGCGAACTCATTCGCCATACGGCGAATTCAGACACCGCCTCCGAATGTATTCCAGACCGCTTTCGCTTTTTACCTTGTCTTGTTGCTGTCCCTTTGCAAGTCGTTCGCCTGAATTCCCATTTCCTTTTTGAAAAGGAAAGAAATAAAAGGTGAGGGGATAAGGTAGAAACAGGATAAAAAATTAGGAAGATAAGAAATGGTTGACCCTAAGGAACGGCTTATATTTGCCCTTGATGTTCCCACACGTCAAGAAGCAGAAAGATATTTAAAAGAACTTGATGGCGTGGTTGACTTTTTTAAGGTGGGTATAATCCTTCATACCATCACGGGGATTGACTTTGTAAGAGAACTTATGAAAAAAGGCAAAAAGGTCTTTCTTGATTTGAAATTTTATGATATCCCTGAAACAGTGAGGGATGCAGTCAGGCAGGTGGCTTTATCAGGAGTGAATTTTCTTACAGTCCACGCACAGCGTCAGGTAATGGAAGCAGCCGTGGAAGGGAAAAAAGGCAGTTCTCTGAAAGTCATTGCTGTGACACTTCTTACCAGTATGGAGGCGCCAGACGCAGGGATGAATAAAAGTTCTGAAGAGATTGTGTTGTCCAGGGCAAAGATGGCGGCAGAGTGTGGATGTGATGGGGTTGTTGCATCTGGAAGAGAGGCAGGAATTATAAAAAAAGAGACAGCAGGTAAACTTCTGGTGGTGTGCCCGGGCATAAGACCTGAGGGGTTTTCAGCAGGAGACCATAAGAGGCATATCACACCTTATGAAGCAATAAAATCAGGTGCTGACTATCTTGTTGTTGGCAGACCTATAAGGGATGCTGTTTCTCCGCGTTCTGCAGCACTGGCTATTCTTGAAGAAATGAGGGGTTCTTTCCAGAAATTTTAATTGGAGTAAGTATATATGCAAAAATTATCAAATAGTTTAATCTAATACATAAATAAAGGAGAAATATAATGACTGAAAGGGAAAGGTATGTAAAAACACTTCTGTTTGAAAAGGTTGATAAGGTATTTTTTTCACCGGGAGGCCCGAGAGAATCAACATTGAAAAGATGGCATTCCGAAGGGCTCCCGGAAGATGTGAACTGGTTTGAATATCTATGTGAACAGATAGGGATTGTTATGGAAAAAGGAACAGGGGAAAAGGTTTATCCTGAAATTTCTTTTGATATGATTCCTCCGTTTGAAGAGAAGATACTTGAGCATAAAGATGGCCATTATATCGTTCAGGACATAAAAGGGGCTATTGTTGAGATTGATGATAATTTTGATTTGAGTTATCTAAGGAGCGCAAAGGATTTTGTAACAAGGAAGTGGCATAAGTTTCCAGTAGGGAATTTATCTGACTGGGAAGATATGAAAAAAAGGTATAATCCACTGGACCCTGCGAGAATTTCTTCTAGTATTAAAGAAATAGGTGAAAAAATAAAGGACAGGGATTATATAATAAGTATAGGGATTGCTGGTCCTTTCTGGCAATTACGGGACTGGTGCGGTTTTGAAAATCTATGTATCCTTATGGCGCAGGACCCCGGCTTTGTAATGGAGATGACAAACTTCTGGAAGGACTTTGTTTTAACTGTTCTGGATAGGGTGAAAGGATATGTCGTGTTTGATAGTGTTGTTATAAATGAAGATATGGCTTACAAGGAAAAGAGTATGATTTCTCCTGCCATGGCAAGAAAGTTTCTCATTCCTGTCTGGAGTGCGTGGTCTTCAAAGTTAAGAGAAATGGGATGTAAGGTGATTATACTGGATTCCGATGGTTACATAGGTGAACTTATCCCCCTGTGGATAGAATCCGGTATTAACTGTTGCGTTCCGATAGAGGTTGCAGCAGGTAACGATATCGTTGAGTACAGGAAAATATACGGCAGTAATATGGCATATATTGGGGGAATAGACAAGAGGGCAATAGCAAAAGGTGGAGAGATAATGAGAAAAGAGGTTTACAGGGTTGTTCCCCCATTGCTGAAGGATGGTGGATATATACCTGGATGTGACCATGGTGTCCCAAATGATATTTCCTGGCAGAATTTTATTGAATACAGCAAACTGCTTGCAGAACTTCTGGGATGGAAATGAAATTTTTACAGGTAGAGATGGAAAATCTTTATCTCGCTCTTTTCGCATCTCATATTTCACGCTTTTCTTGCACTGTCTTCTGTTATTTCTGTATACTGCCTTCAAAGATGCCATCCATAAATAATTTCAGTTTTTTACTATACGCAGAATGTTTCAATTTCTGTATTGCCTTGGCCTCTATCTGCCTTATCCTTTCCCTCGTTAACTGGAAGGCGTTACCAACCTCTTCCAGTGTTCTTGGATAGCCCTCTTCATCAAGCCCGAATCTTAACCGCAGAATTTTTTCTTCCCTTTCGTCAAGTGTTCTCAGTGCTTTTTCCAGTTCTTCTCTTAACAGGGCATGTCTGGCATGTTTTAACGGGTCGGGATGCTTGCTGTCTTCAATAAAATCCCCTATAGTTGTTCTCTCTTCATCTCCCACAGGCATATCCAGAGAGACAGGGTCTGGCCTCATTGACCTCTTTATAGTCCTTACCTTGTTTATTGATAGATGCATCTTCTTTGCTATCTCTTCTTCTGTTGGTTCATCGTTCTTTGATTGAAGGATATACGCCTCAATTTTTTTCATCTTATTTTGCTTTTCAATCATATGGACAGGTGTTCTTATAACAGCAGAGTGGTCAGCGATGGCCCTTGTAATTGCCTGTCTTATCCACCACGTAGCGTATGTGCTGAACTTAAAGCCAGTTCTGTATTTGAATTTTTCAACAGCCTTCATCAGCCCTATGTTGCCTTCCTGTATAAGGTCAAGTATTGAAAGTTTCGGGTTGTTATATCTCTTTGCGATATTTATTACAAGCCGCAGGTTTGAATTGATTAATCGCGCTTTGAATTCCATAAGTTCTCTTTCATATTTCTCGCATTCCTTCCTGCTGGGAGATTTTTGTTTATACAGTTTCTGTAGTTTGCTTTTAGATTCTTCAATCCCCCTGGCTATTGTAACCTCTTCTTCATGTGTAAGAAGAGAAAAAGTGCCTGCACCCTTCAGATATGAGCGTAGAGGATTTCTTGCTTCTCCCAGGTCTAACTTTTTCTCCACTTCTTTTTCTAATGGAAATGGCTCTTCTTCATCAATATCTATGTCCCAGTAATCCAGCTCATCAAATAATTCAAGAATATCATCCTGGTCAGTAAACTCTGTAGGTAGTATCTCATTAATCTCATCCCAGGAAAGGTGCTTCTTTTTCCTTCCGAGTTCTATAATCTCGTGGAACTTTTCCTCCTTGCTATTTTCTGGAACGGCACTTTTTTTACCTTTCATATTCATGCTCTACTCCTTTTTCAATTCAAAAAGCAGGTTCTGAATAATTTCCATCTCCTGATAGTATGAAATCCCCATCTCCTTTTTCTCTGTTATTTTCTTTTTTGTCTCTTCTAATTCAAGGGATAGACAGTATTTATGTATCTTCTTCAGGCAGTCCTGAAATATCTGCAGTTTTTTTTCTTTCTCCAGTTTTTTTTCTGTCAGGGTGGCTTTCATAAATGCCCCGGAAAGCCACATCCCTGTCTCTTCATCCAGGTGATTTATAAGATTTGCAGGTGTAATCTCTACATTGTTGTTAAGGAGCTCCCTGGAGGTGATAGCCACTGCCTCCAGTTTTTTTGTCAATCTACCATTCCATTCAAGAAATTGTTGCCAGTAGGCATCTTCAGATAATATTATCTCCATCAAAAGATTCTCAGCATAACTGTAAGGTGGCTCTTTCTTTACCTCCTGCCGTAGTATCTCATTTTTGCTACTCTGTTTTTTGCTGTCAATATACCTTCTTAAAATATTCTCGTCCAGGTTGAGTTTTGTGGATAGGGATTTTACATATTCAAATCTTTCAATCTCGTCCGGAATAAGAGATATAAGTCCTGCAATTTCCTTTGCAACAGAGGATTTACCTCTGGGTGTGTTAATATCATATTTCATTGAACCGATATTCAGCGCAAAATCAAGAAAGTCCATTGCCTGTCCCATTAACTTTTTAAACGGCTCTATTCCATACTCATCTATAAATCTGTCAGGGTCAAAATTTACGGGTAGCAGACATACCTTTGTTTCAAACCCCATCTTTAATATACTTTCCAGATTTCTTAAGCTTGCATTTATCCCTGCTTCATCGGAATCAAAGGCAAGAAGAATTTTTTCGGTGAACCGCTTTAAAAATCTCAGATGTTCATCGGTAAGAGCCGTTCCCATAGGAGCTACCGTATTTGTAATTCCATTTATATGGAGTTTAATTACATCAAAGTATCCTTCTACAAGAAATACAAATTGATTCTCTTTAATTGATGTCTTTGCCTGATAAATACCATACAGCAATTTTCCCTTGCTGAATACCTCATTCTCACCTGTATTCAGGTATTTTGGCTGCTGCTCATCGTCCATCGCGCGTCCGCCAAAACCAGTAATTCTTCCCTGGATGTCAAATATAGGAAATATAATCCTGTTTCTGAAAGTATCTGCCTCTCCATCTCTATTTATCAATCCTGCATTTATAAAGGGCTCTTTATCAAGTTTCTTTTCAAGTATTTTCTTTACAAGGTAGTTTTTTACCCCTGGTGCAAAACCAAGATGAAAGTTCTTTATATCTTTTTCAGTGAGGTTCCTGCCTGTAAGATAGTCCATTGCACGATTACCCTGTGATGAAAAAAGTATTTCTTTATAACATTCTGAAGCGAATTCATTTGCCTTAAAAATTTTATCTTCTTTTACATCATCGTTGGATTCTGAAAGAGTTATCTTTACACCTGCTTTTTTCGCCGCAAGTGCTACTGCCTTGGGGAAAGAGATATTGTCCATCTTCATAAGGAATCTTATAACATTCCCTCCTTCGCCGCATCCAAAGCAATGAAATATCTGCTTTTCAGGATTTACGATAAAAGAAGGGGTTTTTTCCTGATGGAAAGGACATAACGCCTTGAAGTTCCTACCTGTTTTTTTCAGTTTCAGGTATTCAGAGATAACCTCTACTATATCAATCTTTGAAATTATTTCTTCCAGTTGAGTAGATGAAAACGTCCACTTCCCCATTTTCTATTGCCTGCCTTTTTGATAATAAAAGTTATACCTTCCAGTATTATATATGTCAAGGGATGTGATATAATAGCGTAATACTTATGAACACCGTTAGATAACCGTTAGATATGAGTAGAGAGCAAAAAAAGCAGTTAATAATTTTAAGTTTTACGTTTTGGCTTTCAATAACTATTCACAAAATATATATATTTCCGAAGGGGGTATATATGGAAAATGAAGTATTGAAAGATTATCCTGTTTTTCATGCTGGTATAAAGAAGGTTATGCATCATGAACTGGGAGTTGAAATCAATAGCCAGACGTCTGTGAGGTACATGCGTTTTTTGAGAAAGGTGAGCATTGATAAACTTGAACTTCCACTTCATGTTTACGGACGTGGTGCTCCGGCAGTTCCTGTACATCCCGCCAGGGTTGTCGTTTCAGTTCTTGATAGAAAAAATATGTGCTGGTCGCCGATTAAAATTGCTGAATTTGCGCCGCGGGATTCCATTTCTGGAAAAGGGTTGAACCAGAAGATGTCAGCGGCAGAGATGGATGAGTATTTCAGAAACGTAATCAATAATGGGCCTCCTTACATAATAGAATTGAACGGTTTAGAAACAGACCATCTGAGAATTGAATGCGAAAGAGAACATCCTGTTTGGCCCAACCATGGAGAATGCAATGGTGGCCCTTATAATGTGCCTTTCGGGCTACTTAACCCATTGAAAGCGATTGGAAGAGTTATCGGACCGCTTCCAGAGAACAGAGAATGGGTAAGACCATTATCTGTGAAAAAGAATAAACCTTATGCTCCTTCGGGAATGTCTGTTCATGAACTCCCGCATATGATTCTTTACAAAGGAAGATATTTTTCAGCAGGTTTTTCCACTGTAAGACCCATGCTATTTCATCTCGGCTGGGATGTGGAAGGCGGTGATTTATCTGAAACCAACAGGCTTCTGACAGTTCGGCATTATTATGTTCAGCAACTTTTAGGTGGTTTAAGCGGTCCTCTACTGCGCACCCTTGAAAAGGACAATCCCTGCTGGTTCTGGAACGGTGAGATAGAGATATCCGGCGATAGGATTGCATACAGGAATATTGATTGTGACGAAGGAATATCTCTTGATATCTTTTTTAATGTCAGGGAAGACGGAATGCAGATTGAAATATTGAGCAGGTGTGACCGAACTATACCCGCTATTGAATGGGGAGCATGGCGTTTTCTTTGGGACCTTGAAAAAGGTATTACTTCAACAGCAGGTATTCCGGATATGAGAGAAGGGCGTAACGGAAAGGTCATGCTGCCTGCTTGTTTTGTGGGGTCAGGAGCAGGATGTCTGTTTTTTGACAGGATTGAAGGGGATGAATGCTATATTCAGACAGAAATCTACAGATACCTGTGGAAAAATTGCCGTTCCGATGACATAGTATCTGTTCCTCTATCCGAAAAAGGTGGGCCTATTATACTGCCGGAAGGTATGAGAAAGCTTGTCATAGATTTTTCTGTTGACAATCTCTTACCGGAAAACACAGGAACGTTGAAGGAAATACCTGCCTCTCTTTCCCGTACATGGTCATCAATATTTTCTACTTTCAGGGCTGAAAAAGGAGGGTTTTCCAATAATGCCAATTCAGTTAATTGTCATCAAAACCAGTTTGTTTGTGCCGACCTTGTCCCTTTTACCATCCGTAGAAAAGGCAGTTTTGACCCACTTGCCCTTGCCATTTATACGATTGAGCGTGCAATTCTTGATGGAGGGGGTTATGGGTACCACAGGAATCTTTACATGGATTCAGACCCCGTACTGGTTTCTGCGGCAGGGAGAATATTTCAGGTACGTGGTGATGTCGGATGGCTGGAACGTATAAAACCCGGAATTATCGCTGCTTTTAGACGCATGATTTCCAATATTGGAAAGGAAGGGCTTGTAGTCAACCATGACCTGACAGGTAATTCAGGAAGTTACCGATGGAGCTCAAATTCGTGTGACTGTGTTGGCTTCGGAAATATTGACGCATATGTCAATGCATGGTGCTATAGAGCTTTAAGAAATTTAGAGGCAATTTTCAGGGCATTAAGAGAACAGGAACTGGAAAAAGAAAGTATTAAGTTTGCACAGGGAATAAAAGCCGCTTTTGCAGATAATCTTATTAATCCAGAAACCGGATGGGTTGCTGGATGGAAGAGTTTAGATGGTCGTTTGCACGATGCTGCATACCTCTTTGTAAACGGTCCGGCATGTGCTTTCGGACTGCTTGAACCAGCAATTGCAAGAAAAGCATTGGGTAACCTTGAATCTCTGAGGAAAGAAATAGGACCTCGCAGTGGTGCCTATTTTGGTCTGCCGCTGAATCTCCTTCCCATACCTATGGAGGATACTTATTACTCTCTATACTATTACCCAATGGATACACCTTTTGAAGGTTTTTGTAATGGTTGTCTTTATCCAGGAGGCCTTTACTATATAAGGGCTCTTTCCATATATGGTTTTGAAGAAGAAGCCGAAAGGATTGTCTCCGAACTTGAAAAAGGTTATTACCACAGAGTGTTTAATGGAAGGTTTAAGGAAGGGTTTGAATTCTTTGCATGGGATGGTTGTGAGACAGGTTACGAGGGAACTTTTGGCCCGGCTTTTGCAGGGCTTTACGCTGTGGCTGTACAGCGAGGATATATAAAGCCGCTGGAACCGGAATGGTGGCCCTTATAGGGAAAACACATACTTAAAATATATAGTGATGTTTGAAAATAATTCCTTGAGGTATTATAATTTGGTTTAAATCTAAAATAAATTTCTTAAGAAGTTATGATTGAGGAGGGAATTATATGGGAACAAAACTTGCTTTACTTGGAGGCAAGAAAACGGTTCCGGACGGTCTGAGAGTTGAAAAGTGGCCTATTATCACAGAGGAAGACGAAGAGGCGGTGCTGAGGGTTTTACGCCGGGGAATACTGAGCGGGACAGATGCTCCGGAGACATCAGAATGGCAGAAAGAATGGGCTGATTACTGCGGGGTTAAGTACTGTCTGGCAACAAACAGTGGAACAGCAGCTCTCCATATGGCTGTTGCGGCGGCAGGAGTTGAACCCGGTGATGAGGTTATAACGACTGCCCTTTCATGGACATCTACAGGTACCTGCATAATGCACCACGGAGGAATTCCTGTTTTTGTTGATATAGACCCCAGAACATATAATATAAACCCGGCAAAGATAGAAGAAGCAATAAGCCCCAGGACAAAAGCAATAATCCCTGTTCATCTATATGGACAGATGGCAGATATGGACCCTATAATGGAGATAGCAGAACGTTATGGATTATATGTTATTGAAGATGCCTGTCAGGCACATGGAGCGACATACAGGGGGCGGAGAGCAGGCAGTATAGGTCATATGGCGGCTTTCAGTGCACAGAACTCAAAACTTGTTGCATGTGGAGAAGGGGGACTGTTTGTAACTAATGACTATGAACTGTATCAACGCGCTGCAAGGGTTCAGCAGTTTGGGGAGGAACGTCTTCCGGACGGCAGGCGTAATTATAATGCCTATGGGATGGGATGGATGTATCGGTCACAAGAATTGGTTTCAGCATTTTGCAGGTCGCAATTTCGCAGATTGCATGAGTACATCGCTGTTCTCCGCGAAAACTGCAATTACCTGACCGAACACCTTTCAGGTATTAAGGGCTTACGGACACCATATGTTCTCCCTTATTGCGAACCGGTATGGTGGGACTATAAAATCCGATTTGTGCCTGAGGAATTGGGTTTAGATATCAATCCACACGAATTTGCAAAAAGAATGTCAGAAGCCCTTTCTGCAGAGGGTGTTTTTCTTACACGCTGGGAGTTTGTAATTCCTGATATGACACTCTTTCAGCAAAAGAGAGGATTTGGTAAAGGATATCCATGGAGTTTTCCCGGCGCAAGAGAAATAAGTTATGATGTAAGCCAGTATCCGGAAGCTATGGCAGCCATTCAAACCATCAGGGGAATATACTGTATCAAGCCACCCAATGGACTGGAACTTATGAAATATTATGTTGAGGCATTTTACAAGGTTTTTGAAAACTACAGAGAATTATTCAAATAAGGATTGTTTATGAAACTTAAAATTGGTATGGCTGGATATGGAATGGTAAGCAGATATCACTTTGTTCCTGCTCTGCAAACTTCCAGATGTGCTGAACTGGTTGGAGTATGCGGAACTGATGTGGATAGATGTCGTAAGTTTGCTGAAGAGATGGGAATACCGAAATACTATAAAAACTATGAAGAGATGATTGCTGATAGTTCAATTGATGCGGTGCTTATAGCAACTCCTAACTACCTGCATTGTCCTCAGGTTGTTTCAGCGGCTGCGGCCGGTAAGCATATCCTTTGTGAAAAGCCAATGGCAATCAATATGGAAGAAGCGTACCGTATGGTGGAAGTATGCGATAAAGCCGGTGTTGTTTTGATGGTGGCACACCATCTGCGTTATAAAGCATGTAATATTAAAATTGCAGAGATGATAAAACGTAGAGATACAGGTAGGATCTCTACTGCGCGTGTAAGATGGTCCTTTAACCTGACAAAAGCGGAACCTCGTAAGGACTGGCGTACAAAAAAAGAACTTGCAGGTGGTGGACAGATTTTGAATGTGAATTCTCACTGTGTGGACCTTTTAGTATACCTGTTTGGAAGACCATTAAAGGTCTCATCTTTTATTCAAAAGGAAGCAGGTGCAGAGGTTGAAGAGGGGTCTGTTATTATTATTGAATTTGAAAATGGAGTTATAGGAATTGCTCAGGGATCTTACAGAGAAGAGACACTACCTAACAATCTGGAAATATTTGGGAGTAAATGTTCTATTATAGTTGAAAGCGCCTGTTCGACCGATAAATATGGAAGCATCAGAAATATAACCACCGGTGATTACGAAAAAGTAGAGTTTGACGAAAGTCCTTATGCTGTAGAAATTAACCATTTTGCAAAGGCGATAATGGAAAAATTTGAACCTGTCTCAAGTGGCAGAAGGATACTGGATACAATGAAAGTGCTTATGGCATCCTATCAGTCAGCTGAGACAGGAAAACATATACTACTGGAATAAGTATGGTCTATCAGGATGTTGATTGTTTCAGTTGCTTTAAAAGGTCAAGGGATGTATTAACAATCATCTCTCCTGCTCGCGGGGAGAGTTTACTTGATATGGCAAGGCGTGTTTCATAAGAACCGTTCTGTAATGCCCTTTCAGTCGGGACATACCCGCAGTAACCATTTGTAAGTTCCCAGACCATAGTATTTGCGAAGGGAGAGAGTTTTTTAATTTCTAACTGATATTCTACAAATAGTTCGGCAGGGACAGTTACTATTGCTACATCTCCGAGATGGAATGCAGAGATTTCTACAGGATAGGATTCTATAAAATACCCGGAACCTTCCAGGCGAATTATCCACTCAGCAAAATACCGGTCAATCATTGTATTTATATCCGACATATCAGTTTTATCAATCGGGTGTTCTTCTAAATATCTACATGCCTCTTCCACTGACAGGTCTTCTCTTCCTGCATGTCTTGCCGGTGCGCAGATGAGGGATGAAAAGCCATTTATGGTGATATCTTCATACATATTGCTACTGTTGCCAATTATGTTTAAAACAGTATCTCCAAGTAATTTACCTGTTTTGTCCATAATTTCCAGACGGTCAGCAGATAAATTTTCAGGAACAGAAAAATCAATAGGAGAGGTATTACCACATGCCCCCTGGAAATATAGCACAGGGAAATATCCAAGCTGCTTATTTACAACCCTTCTTATTACTCCCGGGAAATCTGCTGATATCTTGTTTTCCCCGAGTGTTAAAGTGGGGTGTGATGAAAAATTAATTATTGTGCTCACCATATTGCCATCAAGGTCTTTGAACCATATTACCTGAAGGTCTTCATCAGCAGGTCCTTCCGGGGCCTTAACCGGCGGGTCCTGAGGGCCGGGGCTCATAATAACCTTGTTGCCTTCCACTATCATCCGTCTGTTAAAAGTTGCCTTTACCTTGCTTCTTCCATAAAACATCCTGGCTGGAACCATCTTCATAGAAGCATCTCTGGCAGTTTTGATTATTTTAGAAAATATTGTTTCCGCTATGTCCCTATCCACTTCAATATCAGGTAGACATCTGCATATGCTGGGTCCATTATGTGTATGGGTACAGCTTATGGTTACAGATTCAGGTTTTGTTCCTGTAGCACAGGATATATCTCTTCTGAGTTTAAAATGTATTTCATCAGGAAGAAAACACAGGTCACAACTTACGAATACCACCCTTTTATCTCCATTGTCAATAACAACCGCGCCTGTATAGACAGGGTCAATAATTCCATCAGCCCTCCTTACCCACATTGAACCTGCAAGTACAGCAGGGCGTTCGGGAGTTATATCTCCCATAGCAGAACCAATCATCAGTTTACCCATGGTATTCCCTTCGGATGTTTTAAATAATGTAGTTTATCACTGCAATCTTGTTTGTCAAGCAGAACTTGTAAAAATTAAGTGAAAATGGTATAATAGGAAAGACAGGGAAGTAAGATTTTTAGCCATAATTTTTATCCCTGTCAGAATCTGGAGGGAGTTAAATGAGGGAAAGAGCAGAGTATGTGGTTAAACTGACAGGGGATGTCTTCAATGGATATACTGTGGAAGAAAAGATATGGCAGGGAGCAACATCCACAGTGTATAGATGCAGGGGCAGTGGTAGATACGGCAATATAGTAGCGATAAAGGTTCTCCATCCATACAGAAATCATCCATCCCAGATACAGCAGTTTATAAGAGAAGCAAAGATTCAGGCAAGTTTGAGGCATAAAAATATAGTAGAGGTCTATGGGGTTGGCAGAAAGGACCATCTGGTGGCTATTTTTATGGAATATGTGAATGGAATAAGTTTGAGGGTGGCTTCCCAGACAGTAGATATACCTGCAGGTACTTTTATAAAGTTTTTTATAGACCTTGCAGATACAGTGGACTATATACACAAAAGGGGGATCATCCATAACGATATAAAGCCAGAGAATATTATTATAGGTAAGTCCCTCAATATCTTAAAACTGACGGATTTTGGTTATGCAGAAAAATTACACAGATGGTTCGGCAGGAAAAACGGATATAGTGGTGGTACGGAAGGATATATGGCACCTGAGAGAGCAAAAGGACTGAGTGATAAGAGAAGTGATATATATTCTATAGGGGTGTTACTTGATGAATTTCTTAAGGATAAATTGGAAGGGAGAGAAGAGATATATTCAATCATTGTAAAGGCAACACAGAGAGACCCATTTAAAAGATATGCAAGTGCTGCAGAGCTGAAATTCGACCTTGAAACATTATATCTGGATTATCAGGAGAACTTCTCTTAAATGAGAATAGGCATAGTTTCTGATGTCCATGGAAACCTTGAAGCCCTCAATTCAACCCTTCTTTTTCTGAACGGTCAGATTGACTTTCTTGCTGTTTTAGGAGATACGATTGGTTATGGTCCCGACCCTGAAGAGTGTATTGAAATTATCAGGACAGAAGCACACCTGGTACTTAAAGGGAACCATGAAGAAGGTATTATAACAGGGAACTACAGCACTTTTAAAGATATTGCAAGGGTTTCTCTTCTATGGACAGAAAAAAATATATCTTCAGGTTCTTTAATTGCCATTAAAAATTTCAGAGAAAAGGAAGAGGTGGATGATATCCTCTTTGTTCATGCATCTATTTCCCAGCCACTTTTCAAATATATACTGAGTGAAAAAGATGCCGAGGAAGAGTTTACAATTCTGGATAAAACACTATGTTTTATAGGACATACACATATGCCTGCCGGATATAGAAAGAAAGCGGAAGAAAAAAGGATAGAGATAATTCATCCTGATTTTAGCGGTAAGATGGAGATTGAGAGAAAGCAGGGCTATAAATATATTATAAATGTTGGAAGTACAGGACAGCCAAGGGATGGATTTCCCTTTGCCTGTGCTGCCATATATGATACAGAGAAGAGTTTATTTGCACTTTATCGTATAGAATATCCTGCAGAAATTACGAGGAAAAAAATAATTGAAAAGGGTTTACCTTCTATTCTTGCGAGAAGAGTTGTTCAGGGTATATAGCCGTTTTCAAAGTAATGGTTATTGTGATATTATTAAAACATGACAAAGATAATGAGCAGTAAAGAAATGGAAGGCATTATTAAAAATGTATCTGCCTGCATTAAAAAGGATATGGGACTTAAAAATGTCGCAATTGTGGGAATTAGAAGAAGGGGGGCAGTCATTGCCGACAGAATAAAAAAGCACCTGTCCGCAGGAGATATTCCTGTGGGTTATCTGGATATTTCTTTCTATCGTGATGACTTCAGCACAGTGGATGCCCATCCCGTTGTCTCTGAAACAGATGTTCTTTTT
>Ga0209204_1002539_pt1 | contig 14797 bp, 13 predicted proteins | sample AD_JPNMR2_MetaG_FD_184425 | JGI IMG/M metagenome (GOLD analysis project Ga0209204, IMG submission 184425) | Active sludge microbial communities of municipal wastewater-treating anaerobic digesters from Japan - AD_JPNMR2_MetaG (SPAdes) (version 2) | ecosystem: Engineered > Bioreactor > Anaerobic...
TAAAGAAGACAAAAGAATCCATAACCGTTTTTGGACCTTATGATAGAAACATTGGAGATCTGGAAGATTCAGACGAACTTATAGATGTTTTACATTTTGTCTTACTTCTATGGAGGTCAGGAAGAAGAGAGGATATAAAGAGAGTCCTTTCTGAAACAGGTTATGGCAAAAAAGAGGCATTTTATAAGGTTGCTCAGGCAATTTCAGAAACCCTGCCTATTGAGAGCAAAGAGAAAAAGCTTCTTGATGGATTTTTGGGTGGAAAGGATAAATTGATAGATGAAATTAATACCATTAGAAAGAGGAGGTTGTTTTGAATGAAAGCCTTTACTCAAATAGCAAAACCACACGAAGATATTCTTGAAGGAAGGCTTACAATGGATGTCTTTGCCGCTGACCTCTGGCAGGTAGTAAGTGGCAAGGCACCCTTAGATTACCAGGATAAGGATATATTTTTCAGAAAGACTTATCTAACAAATGGGTTGCAGAATATCCTTAAGATAGCAAAGAACCGTCTTAAAGGGAAAAGTGGAGATTCAGTGGTTCAGCTTCAAACTCCTTTTGGTGGAGGTAAAACTCATACACTGACAGCTCTTTATCATATGGCAAAGGAATGGGACGCAAGGGTCGTGGTTTTTGATGGAACTGCTTTTGATCCTAAAGAGAAAAAATTATGGGAAGAACTGGAGAGGCAATTAACAGGAAAAGTAGAAATAACAAAAGGTGATACATCGCCAGGTAAAGAAAAACTAATGAATATACTCTCAGAAAATTCACCTGTACTTATACTGATGGATGAAGTCCTTGAGTATACAACAAAGGCAGAGGGAATAAAAGTTGGTGATTCAAATCTTGCATCCCAGACCCTCGCCTTTATGCAGGAGCTTACAGGTGCAGTTTCTACTATTCCAGATGTCTTTTTAGTCATAACACTCCCCTCAAGTGTTCTCGAGCATTACGATGAACATTCAGAAAGACTTTTCCAGCAGCTTCAAAAGATAACTGGAAGAATGGAAAAAATCTATACACCGGTAGAAGAGGAAGAGATTGAGGATGTAATAAGGGCAAGACTTTTCCAGAGTATAGATAAAAGCAGCGCAAGGGAAGTGGTGGATGAATTCGTTGAGTATACAAGAGGAGAAGGACTTCTTTCAGGAGATGATGTGGCAAGATATAGAGAGAGGTTTTTAAGGAGTTATCCATTTAAGCCAGAGGTTATCGATGTTCTTTACAAAAGATGGGGTTCTTTTCCTACATTCCAGAGGACAAGAGGGGTTTTGAGACTCCTTTCTCTTGTAATTTATGAACTTATAAGCAAGAATATTCCATTTATTCGTCTTGGAGATTTCAATTTGAAAAATGACGAGATAAAAAGGGAACTTATAAAACATATCGGTCAGGAGTGGGATAGCATCATTGCCCAGGATATAACATCAGATGAAGCTGGTGCAAAAAAGGTTGATGAAAGCATTGGAAGTTCTTATAAACCGTATAAACTTGGAACCGTTGTCAGCACGACGATCTTTATGCTATCATTCTCAGGCAGAGGTGAGAGAGGAAGCAGTATAAAAGAGATCAAACTTGGTTCATCCCATCCTGCTTTTTCAAGCAATGTGATAGATACTGTTATAAGCCAGTTAAAAGAGAGGCTGTTTTATCTATCTGATGAAGGACTTTACTTCACAAATCAGCCCAATCTGAATAGAATCTTGCTGGTGAGAGAAGAGAATATAACGCAGGATGCAATTGCTGATGAAGAAAGGAGACTGCTGGAAAGTCATATATCTAAGAATTCAAGGTTTTCAATTTATTTATACCCCAGGGAACATAGAGATATTCCAGATAAGAACGATTTAAAACTGGTCATTTTAAAGAAGAGTCAGCCAGATAGGGATTTCATTGAAAAGTGTGGAGAGAGTCCGAGAGTATCTAAGAATACTATGATATTCCTGTGTATAGATGAAAATCAGGAAGAGAGCTTTTACGAATTTATCAGGAGGCTTTTAACTTTCAAATCTATTGAAAACGATAAAAATCTAAATTTAACTGAGAGTCAAAAGAGAGAGATAGAAAATAAGATCAATTCCTATAAACAAAGGGAGTATGAAGAGTTAAGGAAGTATTACCGCAAGGTATTTGTCCCTACAAAGAATAGTTTTAAAGAGATAGACCTTGGTATTCCTGCTGTAGGAGAATCTTCTATAGATTTTGAGGTCTATAGAAGATTGAAAAGTGAGGGGGAGATTCTTGAAAGGATTTCTCCTGTAGTAATCAAAGAGAAATATCTATCTGACAAAGATTATGTGGAAACAGGGAAATTGCTGTCAGTATTTGGGAATACACCTGGAGAGATCAGAATAGAATCTCCAGAGGCTTTAAAAAATGGTATAAAAGAAGGCTTAGAGAATGGTCTTTTTGGACTTGGGTACCTTGAAGAAGGTGAACGCCTTGAATGTAAACATTTTAAAGAAAGTGTTTTCCCAGAATTTTCTGAAAATGAGATTATCATCAAACCAGAGTTATGTAAAAAAGAAGCTCCATCATTGGAAGATGAAAGGGGAACTCCTTCAACAGGGGAAATCTATACACCTCCGCCACCTTCTAGCGTAAAGGTCTCAAATGGACCGGCTGTCAGAGAATATACCGGAATAACTCTTAAGCTGAATGCACCTAAAGGAAAGATGTCTGATATTGTCAAGGTTATAAACTATCTGAATAATTTATTTGATGATTGCAGAGTAGAAATCAGAATAACTGCTCAGGGAGGGACGATTAGTGCTGCTGATTATGAAAATAAAATTAAAGAGACTCTAAGACAGATAGGTATTGATATCGAGGAAGAAACCACAAGATGAATTGAAAAATTTAGAAAATGATATAATTCTCTCAATTTTCTTTAAGGGATACTAGCATCTAATTATGTTAGATAAGTTAAAAGAAATATTTCAGAAATATGGTATTAGTATAGCTTACTTTTTTGGTTCCCAAAGGGATTTGGGTTTAAATTACCTGTCTGGAGAAAAGGTAAACCCGGACCCAAATTCTGACCTGGATATAGGCTTATATTTGAAAAGTCTTCCTAAAAATATGTTTGATTTCTATGGGAGCCTTTACTCTGAGCTTTCTGATATATTTGAACACTTTCATATCGATGTAGTATTTCTTAACGAAGTGGATTATTTAATAAAATATGAAATAATTAGTGGGCACAGGATATATGCTGAAGATGAAGACTTTGCTGATGAATATGAAGAAAGGGTAATGAAGTTTGCCGAGGATATAAATTTTAAGCAAAAACTCTTTGAAAAGGATTTTCTGGAGGCATTAAGAGATGGTTACTTCGAAATTAAACTTAAACAGGATCCAGAGTGATTTAAACATTATAGGAGAGTTTCTTATAAAGTTAAAGAGATTATCAGAACTCTCTAAAGAAGAGTTTCTTTCTGACGAGAGAAACCCAGCCTCCTGTGAGAGTTTTCTAAGAAGATGTATTGAAGCTATGTTTGATATTGGACGGCATATACTGGCTAAAAGTTTTAACTTTAAACCTTTGGAATACAAAGAAATAGCAAGAGAACTGGGAAAAAGAGGAATAGTCTCAGAAGAATATTCAGAAGTTCTTGAAAAAATTGCTGGATATAGAAATAGGATGGTTCACTTCTACAAGGAAATAACAGATGAAGAACTGTATGATATAATCCACAGTAATTTAGGAGATATAGAGAGATTTATTGGGGAAATTACTTTATTCCTGGAAAAATATAAAGAAACTTTAGAGGGAAAGGAAGAGCACTAAGGCTAATATCAAGGGAGGGTGTAAAATAAACTGTGTAAACTTCCTAGAATAATATAAAGAAAGGATGGGAATAATTATGGTAGAAAAGGATACTAAGAATAAAGAGAAGTTTGAGGGATTTATAAACAGGAAAGAAATGAGGAAATTCCTTATGGAGAATGACGTCCATTCTCTGGATGATGTAGAAGATATCATCAGTGAGATGGAAAAGGTAATTCTCGAGGAGATGCTACAGGGGGAGATGGATTCTCATCTTGGTTACTCTAAATACGACTATGAAAATAAGGACGCTGATAACTCCAGGAATGGATACTCATCTAAAGAGGTCAGAGGCAAAAGTGGTAGTTTTAGGATAGATGTTCCTAGGGATAGAAAGTCAGAGTTTGAACCACAAGTAGTTAAAAAGAGACAAAAAGATATATCGAAGATAGAAGATATGGTACTAGCTCTATATCAGAAGGGATTAAGCACCAGGGATATACAAAACTACATAATGGAGATATATGGATACAATCTTTCTCCTGAGACGATAAGCAATATAACAGATAGGGTAATAGAGAAGGCTACAGAATGGCAGAATAGACCCTTAGAAGAAGTATATCCAATAATCTTTATAGATGGGATGTACTTCAAGGTTAAGAATGGGATAGAAGCAGAAACCAGGACAGCATACATAATAATAAGCATAGATATGGAAGGTAAAAAGGATGTACTGGGTATATGGATAGGGGAGGTAGAGAATTCGAAATTCTGGCTAAATATCTTTAATGAACTGAAGACAAGAGGAGTAAAGGATGTACTCATACTCTGTACTGACAAGTTGCCAGGGATAGAGACAGCAGTTAGGGCAGTTTTCCCACGAGTAGAGTTACAGTTTTGCATAGTCCACCAGATGAGGAATAGTTTAAATCATGTAGTGTACAAAGACAGGAGGGAGGTAGTGATAGATTTAAAGAAGGTATACCAAGCCGCAACAGAGGAGATGGCACTGTTAGAATTGGAGAGATTTGAGGATAAATGGGGGGAGAAGTACCCATACATAGGGAAGTCATGGAGGGATAGCTGGGATAACCTTTCAACATTCTTTAAGTACTCACCACAGATAAGAAGGCTAATATATACCACAAATCCGATAGAGAGCCTAAACAGTCAGATAAGGAGAGTAACGAGGAATAAAGGGGTATATCCCAATGAAGATGCCCTATTTAAGATTCTGTATTTAGCGGTAATATCAGTAACGAATAAGTGGACAAGTAAGATAAGAGACTGGCACTTGATCCTGGCAGAACTATCGATACAGTTTGAGGATAGGCTAGGAGGGTATCTATAAAATGACACCTGGGAGGTTTACACAGATATCTTGACAACCCCGAAGCCGCTGTTATATAATTCTGTTTTTAATCCCATATTTCTTACACAACCTCTCTGATTTCTCCTCAAGTTCCTTCTGATATTCTTTTGATGGTGCAAAAAAGATCCTATATAAACTCTTATATTTTGGCACAAGTTCTGGATAATGCTTTTCTAGGAATTTGTAGTAGAGAGTCTTGCAATCTGCTGGACCTTTACCAGATAATGTCAATCCACCAACAAAGATAAAATCTGCTCCATATTCTTTTACAGTTCTTATCGTTTCCTCAAGTTGTTCTTCTGAATCCGATAAAAATGGCAATACAGGAATGAGACATACTCCTGTTAAAAAGTCTTCTTCTTTGCATTTCCTCATTGTTTCTAATCTTTCTATGGGTTCAGGTGCTCCAGGTTCAAGAGTTTCAGCCAATCTCTCATCAAGAGTTGGGATAGAAAAAGAAATGATTGCACCATGCTTTAATTTGGGCTTTAAATCATCTGGTAAAATTGCGTTCTTATCGATCTCTTTTAATAAATCCAGATCCCTTAAAACAAGTTTTGATTTCGTTGCCACTTCCACGGGAAATTTATACTTCAAAATTATCTCAAGCAATTTTCTTGTCAATTCCAGTTTTTCTTCAATAGGCATATATGGGTCGGTTGAAGATGAAAGGACAATAATTCCATATTCTCCTTTCTTTGCCCTTCTTGAAAGTTGTTTTTCCAAAAGTTCGGCAGCATTTACTTTTACCGATAATGCTCTTGCCATATTTTCCCCGTATTTACTTCCCCTTATATAGCAGTAAATGCAATTGAAAGAACAACCAGAATATGGGTTCAAAGAATAATCGTCTAAAAACCAGTTATCTCTCTTTTTATGCTTGTTCAGGATTGATTTTACCTGGATTTCATTTACCATTCTATTCATCCAATAAAGCTCTTATCTTTTCTTGTTGCTCTTCTGATAGCTTCTTTATGCCTTGTTTTATTATCCAGTTTGTATTCCTATTTTTTAGTCCTGTCCATTTTTTGCATAAATCTATTACAAGGTCAGGGTCTTTCTTGCTTATTGCCCTTAAAAGAGCAGCAACAGACTTTCTGACATAAAGGCTATCATCAGTTTTTAGTTTTTCTATTACAGATAAAATCTTCTCCGGGTTCCTTCGTGCCACTCCCCTTAATCCTTCACTGGCAACTCTCCTGATATTAGGATTGCTATCGTCAGCCCAGAGGGTCATCTCATTTACAACTTCATCCTCTTTCTTTTTACTGATCTCCACCAAAGCAGTGGCTGCATCCTCTCTTTTCCTCCAGTCGTCATATGATGCAAGTTTCCTTATTTCAGAAAGAACATCATTCAAGGAATGGAGCCCTCTTTCAATTATACCCCTAACATCATCTATCACTGTTCTCTCTTAACAGGCTGTCTTATCACTGTTTTCAGCTTTTCTGGCGCTGATCTGCGGGGATCGCTCAGATATATCTCGTGATGTTTTCCTCTTAATTCATAACCATTTTCTTTAATGAAGTTATGGAGTTTTTCAATGGTAGGACCTTCAGCAGAATATGAACCAATATACATTAATTGAACAGACAATCCTTCATGCAGACTTTTGAGCTCTATTTTAGAAAGAGAGGCTAGATTTTTCTTGATCTTGACCTGTTCGGCAGCTCTAGTAAAAAGTTCTTCTGTCACATACTCCGGTTGCATAATCATTGCCGTCCATTTCCATACGTCTTTGTTTTCCATAGTAAATTGGCTTATTGGCTCTGTCCACCAGAGACCTTCAAGCGGCATAACGACATAATCTACTTCATTTTCTTTTTTGACCATAAACTTTAGAGTATAGGATACAGCATATAAAGCTTCTATCGCATCTTTATATTCCCGTGATGTATCTGGGTCTCCTGCTCCATCAATCATTAAAAAACTCATCTCGGGAACGTCAACGAATACAATCTCTTTTGGCGGATTGTACAGGTGTTTGAGTTCTTTCTTTAAATCAATCTTTTTCATAATATATCTCCTCTGTCAAGTTTTTAAATATTTTAATATATTCCCCACACCGCTCTTGTCCTCTCTTTCCGGCATCTTCTTAAATTCTGGAACAAGTCGTTTTCGCACATCCTTACTACTTTTTGCTATCTCAGTGAGAGTAAAAGCGGCAATCCATCTTACCACCGTTCCTTTATCATCTGTATTCTCTAAAAAGCCCTGGACTGCTTCTTTAACCTTATCTAGAAGTCTTTGGGCAGCATTATCTATTATTCTGCAAGATTTCCAATTCACCTGTTTACGCTGCACTTACTGAACAGGTATAGCAGATCAGCCCCCTTTAACTGTTTCCCGCGACTAAAGTGGGAATGCCACGTTTTTCGCGATATGCCACCCACAAAAGTCTTTAAGGTCATTATGGTTGAACCACCCTAGTATCCTCGATCTTCTTTACTTTCAGAGGTCTTCTGGTAATCCATTCCCATAGATCATCCTTTGCGCATGCCTGATGTGCATAAATATCATCCGCATTGACCGGTTCATCAATCACATATAAATATCCATTGCATTCTCCATCATGGTTCAAACCACCTTCATCATCTATGCAAATCATAGATGGTTTATGGGAAAAAGCTATCGCCAGTTGTTTATTTCTCGTAATCGAACTTCCAGCAGCTAAAACATCTATGACTTCAGGAGAGCCGTGATACCAGTTAGTGTCGTCTGGTATATCGATCTTTTTACCCCTTCCATCTGTAAAAAAGCTCATCCCCTGTTAACTCCTTTCTTCAATGTTTTGCTTGCGAAATCACTTTTTTGCCTTCTCTTCAGCTAAAATTATAGTGATGACCCCTTCACCTGTCAAGCACTATGCCCTGTCTTTAACCTTCTTCATTTAATTAGCGACAAATCTTACTCATCTTAGAAAAATTTGGCTAGCTCCTGATCCTGCACATATAAATGCTACCAGAATTTATTGCCGATAAAGTTATCAGGTGCTAAAATAGATTCTGGAAGTTCACTTTTAAAGAAAGAAGGTGTCTTAAATGAGATACATGAACATTGGTAATGAGAAGATAAAGGCATCAGAGATTGCACTGGGATGCATGAGAATCGCTGATAAACCAGTAAAAGAAGTAGCAGAGCTCATAAATATAGCACTTGATGAGGGAATAAACTTTTTTGATCATGCCGATGTATATGGTAGAGGAAAATGTGAAGAGATATTTGCTGAAGCTACGGGGATGAACTCAAATATCAGAGAGAAATTTATCATCCAGACTAAATGTGGTATCAGAAGAGGATACTACGACTTTTCAAAAGAACATATACTAGAAGCGGTTGACGGAAGTCTGAAGAGGCTTAATACTGACTATATAGACATCTTATTGTTACACCGTCCTGATACCTTAATGGAACCTGAAGAGATTGCTGAAGCCTTTTCAATACTCCATAGCAGTGGTAAGGTCAGAAATTTTGGTGTAAGCAATTTCCATCCGATGCAGATTGAACTGGTCAGCAAGTATCTGAATCAGCGAATCATTGTAAACCAGCTCCAGCTCAGTATAGCACATACAGGGATGATCGACTTTGGTTTTAATGTGAATATGAAGGTGGATCAGGCTATAAATAGAGATGGTGGTATACTAGAGTATTGCAGAGTAAAAGATATTACAATTCAGGCATGGTCACCATTCCAGTATGGATTTTTTGAAGGTACATTTATGGGGAACAGTAAATTCCAGGAGCTTAACGATAAAATTGAAGAGATTGCCAGGGAAAAGGGTATACCCAATATTGCCGTGCCCATTGCCTGGATCTTGAGACATCCAGCCAGGATACAGCCAATTGTTGGCACCACAAATCCATCAAGATTAAAGGATATATGCAAAGCCTCAGGGGTTGAGCTTACAAAAGAAGAATGGTACGAACTATACAGGTCTGCAGGGAATAAACTCCCCTAGAATAAAAAGGGGATAGATCAGTATCAGGTGTAATGTTTAGATCTTGTAAAAGTTACAGAACAGGTGGTGCGTTATGCATCCATACCCGACAATATCACAGAACGTTAACAAACAATTTGACAGCTCTTCAGGAGAAGGGCTAAAATATAAATGAATGTGCGTATGGTATAATTTAAGAGGGGTTAAAAGATTCAGAGAGGCGCACTTGAAAAGTTCAATGAGAAAGAGAGGTGATGTTTAGAAGCAAAGGCAAGGGGATAAAGGTCAAAGAATCTGGCTTAGTGAGTAAGAATAAAAAGATTTAGAATTTTCGAAATGGAGGGTTATAAATGAATAAAGGTTTTTATCGGGTATTTTTATGTTTAGTGATATGTATGTTGCTCATCAGTAATGTTCCTGTCTCTTTTGCTCAAAAATTTCCTGATATCCCTCAATATACCACTCCAGCAGAATATGAAAAGGCAACAGGGAAAAAGATAACAAAGCTAAATGAGGCTTCACAGTTAGCCGAACTGGTAAAACAGGGCAAATTACCATCTGTGGAGCAAAGACTTCCTAAAGAGCCGCTGGTTGTTGTGCCTGTTGAGGAGGTAGGAAAGTATGGGGGAGTATGGCGTACCGCTATGTTAGGGAGTGCAGATACCATGCATCTAGCCCGTGAGGTAGGCTATGAGCCACTGGTAAGGATTGACGGATCCTTCTCCAAAGTAATTCCAGGGGTAGCTAAGAGCTGGACTGTTTCAAAAGATGGTAAAATTTTCACCTTCTATCTACGCGAGGGGATGAAGTGGTCAGATGGAGAAGCTTTTACAGCAGACGATATTATGTTCTGGTATAATGATATCCTGCTAAATAAGGAACTCACCCCTGTTATTTCTAAACAGCTTACAAGTGATGGCAAACCGGTAAAGGTTGAAAAGATAAATGATTATACTGTCAGATTCACCTTTACTCAGCCTCAAGGGTTATTCTTACCCTGGTTATCTACAGGGCTAAAACCTTTTGCACCCAAGCATTATCTTAAGGATTTTCATCCTGCTTATGCGCCGGTAGATAAACTTAATGATATGGCAAAGAAGGCTGGTTTTGATTACTGGTATCAGCTTTTTGCTGTTAAAAATGACCCATGGATGAATCCTGAGTTGCCAGTTATCCACGCATGGAAAGTTGTTACCCCATTAGGGGCAGGAACCAGGGTTTCTTTTGAACGTAATCCATTCTATTGGAAGATGGATATAGCCGGGAATCAACTCCCATATATTGACAGGTTTACTGCAGATATTGTAGACAGTTTAGAGGTTATGATTATGAAGACTGTAAGTGGAGAGATAGATTGCCAGCATAGACATATAGGACAGAGTACGCAAGATTATCCATTCTTGATGGAACAGAGATCTAAAGGAGATTACAGGATTCTCACGCAGCAGCATGCCAGCGCAGTTGTAGCCTCCGTCTTCCTAAATCTCAATCATAAAGACCCGATAGTCAAGAAGATATTCAATGATATAAGATTCCGTCAGGCACTTTCTCTGGCAATAAATCGTAAGGAAATAATTGATCTTGTATATCTAGGAAAACCAGAACCCTGGCAGATTTCACCTAAGAAAGGTACACCACTTTATTATGAAAAAGGATCCAAGGCATATATAGAATATGATCCAAGTAGAGCAAATCAGCTACTGGACAGGATGGGACTTAAAAAAGGTTCAGATGGATGGAGATTACGTCCAGATGGCAAGCAACTGACTATAACTATAGAGATAGGTAGAACTGCTCTTGGGTGGCCAGATGCTGCAGAGATGGTTAAAAAATATTGGGAAAATGTCGGTGTAAAAACTGTTGTCAAGGTTGAAGATCGTTCTATATTTACCGCCAGATATCAGGGGGCAGAACATGATGCAGTTATATGGGCTGGAGAAGGTAGTGCAGGATTGGAACCACTATTGAATCCCTGGTGGTATGTCCCGGTGAGTAGAGGAGCTTATTATGCCCCTCTCTGGGGACTCTGGTATGAGACAAAGGGACAATCTGGAGAAGAACCGGTACCTATAGTAAAAAGACAGATGCAACTGTACGATAAACTTCTAAATACTACAAATTCAGAAAAGCAGTTAGAGTTAATGCGGGAGATAATTAAGTTAGCAGCAGATAATCTCTGGCATATTAATATCTGTACTTATCCTGATGAACACTGGATCGTAAAAAACAATTTCCGCAATGTGCCGGACAACTCAATTACCAGTGGTATGTTTCCTAATTCTGGACCTTATAATCCATGTCAATTCTTTATAAAATAATAAGATTTTACCAATAATTCATCAGGTTATTCGATAAAGCCAGCCTTCTTCGATGTTAAGAAAGGGCTGGCTTTAGTTATCTCTGAATCCCATAAGTTACAACCCTGATTGAAGTAAGATATACTTTATAAAAATCGATAAATGGAATTTTTTTACCCGGTGCACCAAGTTATTGTGTATGTTATACAAATAAAATATGGTGCCCTAGGGAGGAATCGAACCCCCAACCAGAGGCTTAGGAGTCCCCTGCTCTGTCCATTGAGCTACTAGGGCACTGGCACGCCCGAAAGGACTCGAACCTTCAACACGCAGATTCGTAGTCTGCCGCTCTATCCAATTGAGCTACGGGCGCACATATATATTCTAACACATTATGTCCTGGATATTCAACCTACCTTTCTCTATTCTCAAGATAGTATGTCAATTCTGAAAGCAGGTCTTTTTCATCTCTCCCCAGGGGAAGTCCTTCTATCGTCTTTCTGGCATCAGCAAGATATCCGGAGGCTTCCCTCTGACACCTCTCTCTTATACCGTAATCTTCAAGGGTAGATCTGATATATTCTATCTCTCTATCGGTCTTGTCCTTTTTAAGGATAAGACCCTTGAGGTCAGGAAATTCTTTAATCCCAATGATAATAGGATATGTCTTTTTATTCTGTCTCAGGTCACTTCCAACAGGTTTCCCCGTAATATTAGGATCTCCCCAGAGACCAAGTATATCATCCAGAATCTGAAATGCCAGTCCAAGATTTCTCGCTATAGATATAAATTCATCCATCAGTTCTTCCCTGCCAGATGCAACTACACCCATACCTGTACTTGCCTCAAACATACTGCAGGTTTTACCCCGAACCATAAGAAGATAGTCTTCTCTATCTATTTCATCATCACTCTCAAAGCTCACATCCAGAAATTGTCCCTGACAGAGACTGAATATCGCATTATCAAGTAAATCCATCAATTTACACTTTTTATCATCACTCAGATGAGAATCGAGTATAGCCCTGTGGGAGAGGGCGATCATAGCATCTCCGACGTTTATACCCTGAGCCACACCCCATATACTCCAGACGGTTTCTCTACCCCTTCTGAAGAGGTCTTTATCCTGTATATCATCGTGAACAAGGGAAAAGTTATGGGTCAGCTCAAGAGCCATACCGGGTGGATACGAATCTTCTAAAATCCCTCCAGTCAGTTTGCATACAAGACTGCAGATCACCGGTCTTAATCTCTTCCCCTTATAGGCAGACTGCTTTTTGAAATTCTTATCGAGCCAGCCCATATGATAACGTATGATATTAGTCAGGTCATCGTCTGGCATTTTATCCAGAAATTTAAAAAGGCTCTCTTCTATTTTAAAAGAGATAAGGTTGATCTCCTCTCTAAGTCTTGCAGAGGTATCTATCATCTAAACCTTCCTTCTCTTCTTATTTATTTCAGACTTTGCCACCCTTATAAGATGTACCAGCGGTCTCCTTGATGGACATATATACGCACAGCTTCCACACTCAATACAGTCCAGGGCGTACAATCTTTCTGCATCGTCGTATCTCTTTTGTTCTGCCAGATTCCCCAACTCCAAGGGGAGAAGCCCCATTGGACAGGCATCCACACACTTAGCACATCTTAGGCAGGGATACTGTTCCTCACAGATTTCAGTTAAGGCTATGATCCCTGATGTCGCCTTTATGACAGGTACATCGAGAGACCACTGGGCTACCCCTGTCATTGGACCACCAGAGATGACCTTTTTTACACCATCTTTCAAGCCCACATAATCGAGAATATCTTTGAACTGTGTCCCTATCTTCACCCTGAAATTACCGGGTTTCTTTACACCATCACCACTTACGGTGATTACCCTGGAGATAAGAGGAATTTCTTCGCATATAGCCTTCTTTATACTGTAAGCCGTCTGCACATTATTAACCACTACACCAACATTTAGAGGAAGCTTACCAGAAGGGACCTCCCTGTTAAGGATAGCCTTTATAAGATGTTTCTCTGAACCCTGCGGATACCTTGTTGGAAGAGAAACAACAGTTATATTACTCCCCTTCACTTTAGAAGTAAGTGTCTCTATCGCATCCTTCTTATTATCCTCTATACCTATAATCCCCTGTTTTGCCCCAACAACCTTCATAATTATCTGTAATCCAGTAACTATATCTTCTGGACTCTCAATCATAAGGCGATGGTCACAGGTAAGAAAAGGCTCACATTCTGCACCATTCAGGATGATAGTATCGATAACTGTACCTTCTGGTGGTGAAAGTTTTACTGATGTGGGAAATCCAGCTCCTCCCAGCCCCACTATACCAGCATCTCTCACCATATTTATAATATCTTCCCTCTTCAGGTCCTGCCAGTTTCTTTTCTCTGCGATTGTTTCCCCTCCCGGGTCATCCCCGTATGCCTCTATAACAATTGCAGGGACGACCTCTCCGGTAGGAATTGGACAGGGCTCTATGGCAACAACCTTTCCAGAGATACTCGAATGTACAGGACTTGATACAAAAGCCTTTGAATCTCCAATCTTATCCCCAGCCTTTACCTCATCTCCCTTTTCTACCAGCGGGTCCAGAACAGCTCCTGCATGCTGTTTTAATGGTATCAGGACTTTTTTAGGGGAAGGAAATTCTTCTATCGGAGAAGACTCCGTCAGCTCTTTATGTTCTTCTATCTTTAATCCACCACTAAATCTAAAAGCCATACATCCCTCCTTTTTAGGTCCTATAAGATTATATATCTTTCCCTTTTATAGTCAAGTATCTGTTAACATCTGTGACGCGTGATGGGTAACGCGTGACGCCCCCACCTCCATCCTCCCCCGAGATGGGGGAGGAAGAAAAGAGATTAAGAGATAAGGTGGACACTACGCAAAAGTTTGAGGAGACAAATCCCCTTGACAGAAATATTTAAGAATTGTAAAGTTTCAGAGTAGAAAAAGTTTTGACTAGAGGAGGCGCTATGGACGACATACTGGAATTACTGTATAGAAGAAAGGCTGTGATGAAAGGACATTTTCTGCTCACTTCAGGGTTACACAGCGATACCTACATACAGTGCGCGCAGGTATGCCAGTATCCTGAGGATAACCATCTTCTGGCAGAAAGCATAGTAAAACTTTTCAGTGATGAAGATATAGAGCTGGTTGTGGGTCCTGCTATAGGGGGTATAATAATTGCCTATGAGACAGCTAAAGTATTTGGAGTCAGGAATATCTTTGCAGAGAGAGAATCCGGCGTTCTGACCTTTAGGAGAGGGTTTTCCATAGAAAGAGGGGAAAAGGTCCTTGTTGTGGAAGATGTGATAACCACAGCCGGGACAGTTAAAGAACTTAAAGACCTTGTTATCTCTTATGGAGGGGATGTTACTGGTATATCAAGTATAG
>Ga0209204_1002542_pt1 | contig 14793 bp, 10 predicted proteins | sample AD_JPNMR2_MetaG_FD_184425 | JGI IMG/M metagenome (GOLD analysis project Ga0209204, IMG submission 184425) | Active sludge microbial communities of municipal wastewater-treating anaerobic digesters from Japan - AD_JPNMR2_MetaG (SPAdes) (version 2) | ecosystem: Engineered > Bioreactor > Anaerobic...
TGTCAGCAGGAAAAATTTGGGGAAGATAGTTAGTCCAATTGATACCATAAACCTTAATAGAAGGGAGGAGAGATAGCGATGTTTATAGAGTTGAGAAATTTTTCTTATTCTCCCAGAGGAAGTATATGCGCACCAGGTGCTGATATCATGCCAAAATGGTATTATATCCACCCCCCAGTGCTGATATAAACGAGTTATGTGCAATTCGAAAACCTGCCTTTCACGGAAGGAGACTGTAAATTATGACGATGTTGTTGCCTTCGTTTAACTTCAGAGGAGGAAAAGAGAGAATGAAATTGCTACGCAACTTTCATCTAACAAAATTTTTTCTTATTTTTGTATATAGGTTTTATGAACTTAAAAACAAAAAGATTTATAATAAAAGAAATAATGAGGTAGTAATATGAGCAAAGAACAAAGATTTTACAATGCATTACAAGATGTATTTATCGGTGCTAAAATAGAAGGTACAGGTGGATTTGTTAATTTGATGAGGATAAAGTCAAATTACTACCGCAAAATTGAAGGCTTCCTAAAAGCCGATATAAATAAAGCTTTAGAAAATTATCCTACGTTTAAAGATGAACTTTTTGACAAACTCTATTCATTTTTTAGTAGATACTTTACAGAAAGCGGCTCAATATATTTTAATTCCACGCCGTTTCATAATAATGTCTACGAAAAAGTTTATACCAATGACAAGGATGTTATTCTTTTCTGGAAAACACAGATGCTTTATTATGTAAAGACAGACAGAATCTTCAGAAGTTTAGAGATAGAAAGCGAGGGCTTTAAGTTTTTCTTTGATGTGTTTAATTTAGAACATAAAAAAGCCAATGAAAAAAGAAGTTTAATCTACGAACTTAAAGAAGTGAAAGCAGATAATACCACTGTTTTTAATGTAATATATTCCGAAAAAGGAAGAATAACCAAAACAGAAGACATCTTAAAAGAATTAAAGAAAAAACAATTTAATATAACCGAAGAACAATTAGACCGTGCCTTTAGAACATTTGAAAAACAAAGTGAAGTAGATTACTTTATCAACAAAAACGCTAAAGCATTTTTACAGGAACAGTTTAAACTGTGGAGCTATCAATATTTTTGGGATGGTGCACAAGAATGGAGTGCAGACAGAGTAAATCAATTGCAAATCTTAAAAGATATTGCTTTTAAGATTATAGATTTCATAAGTCAATTTGAAGACGAACTGGTAAAAATCTGGAACAAACCAAAGTTTGTGAAGAACTCAAACTATGTGATAACTTTGGATAGAATAAATAATATAGAGGTAATAGAAAAGATACTTACGCATAAAAATATAACAGAGCAAATCAAGGAATGGCAGGAATTAGGAATAGTAGATGAAAAGTTTAAAATAGAAGAAGTTTTTGAAACTGATTTAACAGGCAAACATTTACCCGATAAATACAAACATTTACCCATAGACACAAAATACTTCAAGGATTTAGAACTTGAAATATTAAGTTTGTTTGACGATTTAGACAAATCCTTAGATGGCTGGCTGATAAAGAGTGAGAACTATCAGGCATTGAATACAATTTTGCCAAAATTTAAGGAAAAAGTGCAGACTATTTATATTGACCCGCCATTTAATTTGGACAGCAGCGACCAATTTCTATACCGCACAAATTACAAAGATGCCAACTGGGCAACGCTGCTGGAAAACCGCTTACGCATTGCCAAAAATTGGCTGAATGAAAAAGGAAGCATTTTTGTAAGATGCGATTATAATGGAAACTGGATTGTGAGATGTTTGATGGACGATGTTTTTGGAAGAGAGAATTTTAGGAATGAGATAATTGTTAATAGGATAAATAAACAAGATCCTAAAGTTCAAAAGTTCAATACAGCAACTGATTCATTGTATTTTTATTCAAAAACTGAGATTTCCAACTTTCATCTTTTGTTTAAACAACTAAAAAAAGCTAAAATCGAAAGATGGCATGCAATGGATTCTCAAGGTCAAGGAAAAGCGCTTTATATTTTTAACCATTTATTTAAACCTCCAAGAGGAAGACACTGGACTTATGGTCAAGAAAATATAAATCAAATGGAATTAGAAGGAAGAATTCGATTGAAATGCAAGAACTGTGGATATATACATACAAAAGGAATTTGGGGGGAATGTCCTCAATGTAAAAATAAAGATAATGTTAAAATTGAATATTTATTACCACCTACAGAGTTAAAACAAATTGATTCTAATTGGACAGATATACCAGGATATTCTTCTACGACAGATTTTGCTACAGAAAATTCAGAAAAGTTATTAACAAGAGTTATAAACACTGGTTCACAAAAAGGCGATTTAGTTATGGACTTCTTCCTTGGCTCAGGCACAACAACCGCAGTTGCCCACAAACTTGGCAGAAAATGGATAGGTGTTGAGATGGGAGAGCATTTTTATAACGTAATTTTGCCAAGAATGAAAAAGGTTTTATTTTACGATAAATCAGGTATATCCAAAGAAAAAGATGTAAAAGAACATTATAATGCAGACAATGCAGGAGGTTTCTTTAAATACTTTGAGCTGGAACAATACGAAGAAACACTTGCAAATTGTGTATATGAAAATCATGATATCTTTATTGCTGAAAATAAAAGTCCTTACGAACAATATGTTTTCTTAAAAGACGAAAAGATGCTTAAAGCAATGGAAATAGATTATGAAAATAACAAAGTAAAAGTTGATTTGGATAAACTTTATCCAAATATTGATATTGCTGAAACTTTGTCTAATTTAACAGGAAAGTGGATAAAGAAAATAAAAGATGCAGAAGTAGAATTTGAAGACGGAACAAAAGTCAACACAAAAGATTTGGATTATAAATTAATAAAACCATTGATCTGGTGGGAGTAAATAAAAAAGGAGGCAATTATGCCAAAACCTTTATTTGATACCAAAACATTAAATTTTTTAGAATTATTAGGAAATTCAAAAATTTATAAAGTTCCAAGATTTCAACGTAGCTATTCATGGGATGAGTCAAATTGGGAAGATTTATGGTTGGATATATTAGCATTAAAAAATAATGAAGAAGCTATTCATTATCTTGGGACTATAGTCCTTCAAACAGAAGATAATAAGTGCTTTACCATCATAGACGGACAACAAAGAATAGTTACTTTAAGTATAATTATACTTGCTTGTTTGAAGCTGCTTGATGATTTAATAAAGAAAGGAATTGATCCAGAAAAAAACAAAGAAAGAAAAGATATATATATTAATCAATATATTGGGTTTAAAGATCCAAAAGCGCTCACATATCAATCTAAACTTACGCTCAATAATACAGACAAAGATTTGTATAATTCATACTTAGTTCAGTTAAAAACCCCACTAAATAGGTCTAAACTTACAGACTCAAATCAATTAATGGTTAAAGCCTTTGAATACTATGTTAGAAAATTAGAAAGTATAGGGTTAAATAATAGCGGTGATGCTATTGTAGATTTTATTGAAACGATAATCTCAAGTAAATTATTTTTTATTCAAATAGTTGTAGATGATACCATGTCAGCTTATACTGTTTTTGAAACTCTCAATGCAAGAGGTGTTGAGTTAACAACAACTGATTTGATTAAAAATTATTTATTTTCATTATTAGATAATGAAATAGATATTAATAACTTACAACCAAGATGGGATAAAATAGTAAATACTGTTTCATATAGAAAATTTCCAGTTTTTCTAAGGTATTTTATAAACTCACAACAGCAAATTGTAAGATCCGAAAGATTATTTAAAGAAATTAAAAGTAAAATATTAAACAAGGATAATGTAATTAGTTTAATTGATGAGTTAGAAAAATATGCCGATATTTACGTTGCTCTGGATGATCCAGATAATGAATTATGGCAAAACAATAAAGACATCAAAATAATAATTAATGAACTACTTCTTTTTAATGTTCAGCAACACAAATCACTACTACTTTCTGTTTATTTCAAACTAAATCAATATTTTGAAGATGTTTTGAGAATTATTCGTGCATTAGCTTTTCGATATAATGTAATAGGTAGATTAAACCCAAATGAATTAGAAAGAGCATATAACAGCGTCGCTATAAAAGTATATAAAGGAGATATTTCAACTCCAAAAGCTATACAACAGGAATTACAAAGTGTTTATGTTGACGATGAAACATTTAAAAATTCCTTTAGTACAAGAATCTTTGATACAAGTAAAACAAGGGATAAAAAATTAGTTAGATATATCTTACTATCAATAGAAAATAGAAATTATCAAAGAGATTATCATCTCTTTGACACTAACGCAAGTATTGAACATATTTTTCCAGAAAATTATATGGATAATGAAAAAAGAATAGATGACTCAATGATTTATAGATTAGGAAATTTAACGATACTAGAAACTAATATAAATAGAGAATGTGGTAACAAATCATTCGAAGAAAAAAGAAAATTTTACAGCCAATCACAATATGATATTACACGTGAAATTTCAGAAAAGACCGTATGGGATGAAGATGAGATTAGAAATAGACAAATATATTTAGCAAAGATTGCAACTTCTATATGGAGATTTCCCTATTGAAAAAGTTCAATGAACTTAATTATAAATTAATAAACCATTGATATGGTAGGAATGATTATGGGGAAAAAAGAATTTATACTATTCAATGACGGTGCAAACTGGGTAAAAGCAGATTTCCATTTGCATTCACCTTATGTACACTCCTTTACTTTACTCCCGGGTGCTGATTTAAGTGATATAGACAAGTTGGTCGATTTATACATAGAAAAATTAAAAAAAAGAGAAATTAAAATTGCTGCAATTACCGACTATCAGCAGATTAGAAAAGATTTTTTTAAAAAACTTCAATCAAAGGCTGTACAAAATGGTATTTATATCTTTCCCGGTGTGGAACTGTCAGTAAATTACGGTAAAGGATTACATATACTTTTAATTTTTGAATATAATCAAGATATAGATGGAATAAATGATTATATCAAAGCATTAGATCAAAATCCTCATGAAAATTTAATAAAAAATGATAGAAGTCATCGAGATATTAGTTTACAGAGAGATTTAAAGTTAATTTTAGAAGAAATTAAATCCAAATTTAATTGTTTATTAATATATCCCCATCCGAATGATAAAAACGGACTATTGAATTCCTTTCAGCCCAAAGAAGCTGCTGAGTTTTTAATATATGCCGATGCAATTGAGTTTATTGATGAGAGTGATAAAAACAGAATAATAAGTACAGGTGTGTTAGATAAATCATTTTTTACCAACCTCGCTGTTATTGAGAATACTGACCCAAAGTCATTAGATGAAATTGGTTCAAAGCAAAGAGACAATAAAATCAGAACAACTTATTTAAAACTTAGTAGCGCTTCTATAAATGCCTTTAAACTGGCATTACACGATCCATCATTACGAGTGAGTGTATATAACAAACCGATTGCAAAGAAAGACAGAATAGTTTCTGTAAAAATTAATGGTACATCTTTTTTAAAAAATATTAAAATACAATTTAATTCTGATTTAAATACATTTATTGGTGGGCGTGGTGTAGGAAAATCAGCTATTTTAGAAGCAATAAGGTATTGCCTTGATTTACCCGTTTACTCGGATAAAGAGTATAGAGAATATTTTGTAAAAAATGTAGTAGGAAGTGGTGGAGTTATTGAAATTGAAATTGAAAGATTTTTTGGTGATGTGTCAATAACAGATAAAGTCAAAAGAGTGATTGGGCAACTTCCGGAAGTAGAAAATAAAAATATACCCCCCATTGAAGTGTTCGGTGATAATACACCTTTGATTCTTGGACAAAAAGAACTTTATGCCTTATCATTGAAGGATGATTTTCAACTATTGCTCATCGATAATTTGATTGGCGATGAATTAAAAAAAGAAGACGTAGAACTAAAAAAATTGATTAATAATTTTGAAGAAAATGCCCGTGAATTATTAACTGCAAAAAAGAATATTCAAAAGAAAGATGAAGTAGAACAGGAACTAAAAACAATAAATGAACATCTTAAAATGTTTGAACAACTTGGAGTAGCCGATAAAATGGCTAAACAAACGGCACTCATACAAGATGAAAAGAAATTAAAACAAGCAATAGAGCAAATTCAAAATCAAATAAATAACGGCAAACAATTTTTTGAAGAGACAATATCAGAGATTGAAAAACAAGTAAAGCTATTGCAGGAAGGCAAAAGTGTGGAAAAAAACATTTTATCAAATACATCAGATATATTTTCAAATGTTAAACAATATTTTGAAGGATTAAAAAAAGATTTTGAGATTAAAACAAAGGATTTTGCGCAACAGATAGAAAAACTAAAAAAACAATGGGAAGAACAAAAGAAAAAATATGATAATGAAATTATTTCAATAAAACAGGAACTATCCGCAAAAGGTCTAGCACCCGATAAATACGAGGCATTAGTAAAAAGAAAAACTCAGTTAGAACCTCTTTTGAAGGAATATCAAAAAGTTAATTCCAAAATCACTGAATTAGAAAAAACAAGAAATGAATTGAAGTCACAATTAAAACAAAAAAGACATCAACTGTTTGAAATAAGAAAAAATAAATTAGAGGAATTGAATAATAAGTTGCACGATAAACTTAAAATTGAGATTGGATATCTGAGCAATAAAGAAAAATTCAAAGAAGATCTTACTGAACTTCTTAAAGGTTCCGGAATTTCAAGAGATGCAATTAACAATATCATTGAAAAAGAAGCAATTGATGGAATAGAGATATCAAAACTTATTTCTTTAGAAAAAGACAAAGTTATCGAAGAGTTAGGACTTACCGATGCAATGGCTCAGAGGTTTATAAATTGGTTTAGTGACAATGAAAAATTGTATAAGATAGAAAATCTTTTCCCGGAAGATAAAATTATTATAAAACTAAAAATAGATGATACCTATAAAGATTTGAATGTTCTTTCAGCAGGGCAAAAAGCAACAGCTTTATTAATTTTATTGTTTGCTCAGGAAGATAGAATTTTAATAATTGACCAACCTGAAGAAGATTTAGATAATAGATTCATATACGAAGACGTGGTCAAAATATTACGGGAAATAAAAAATAACAGGCAAATTATTTTAGTAACACATAATGCAAATATTCCAGTGTTAGGCGATGCAGAGCAGGTTTTTGTTCTGGATGCTTCAAATAATGAGTGTTCCATTATGGATACCGGTTCAATCGATAAAAATTCCGTTGCTCAAAATATTAAGTCAATAATGGAAGGTGGCGAGGAAGCATTTAAACGCAGAATTGAAAAATATGGAGTTAACCTATGAATACAATTGAATTATTGGAACTAATAAACAAAGAAGAGAGCTATCATCTTGAGTTTAAACTAGAAGATGAAAATAACGAAGATTTTGCAAAAACTATAGTATGTTTTGCCAATACCGATGGAGGTAAAATACTCATTGGCGTGGATGATAATGGTAATATCATTGGTGTTGAAGAAGTTGATAAAGTGATGTTCAGATTAGATGATATAGCAATGAATAGATGTGCCCCTCCTGTGTCAATTATTCAAGAATCAGTGATTGTTGATGATAAAAAAGTAGTAATTGTACATATTGACAAAGGTAGTCAAAGACCATATAGAACTAAAAGTGGGCAGTATTATGTTAGAGCATCAAACCGTTGTCGTCAGGCATCAAGAGAAGAATTATTAAGAATTTTTCAGACAAACCAAAGTTTATATTATGATGAATTACCGGTTACTCGTGCCATATTATCTGACTTAGATTTATCTGCCTTTAAAGATTTTCTGTCAAATTATCTTGACATAACCATTGAAAATAATAATGATTTGAAAAATTTTTTGATAAATTTTCATTTGTTATCTAAGAATGATATTCCAACTATAACAGGAATACTATTTTTTGGAAAAGAGCCTCAAAAGTTTATTCCTGAAGCAAGAGTAATTTGTGCAAACATTAGTGGAACTGATTTTGGTGACACAGCCCTTGAACATCAAGAATTGAAGGGTACTATTCCTGTTATGATTATCTATGTGGAAAATTTTTTGAAGAGTAATTTAAAAAAATTACATCAAATTAAAGATTTTAGCCCGGAATCAGAATATGAAATACCACTTACAGCCCTAAGAGAAGCAGTAATAAATGCAATAGCCCATAGAGATTATACTATAAGTGCACCCATACGAGTCATTTTATTTGCTGACAGAATTGAAATTCATAGCCCAGGAATCCTTCCTAATACAGTAACCGTAGAAAGCATGAAGGTTGGCGGTTCGCACGTGCTTCGAAATCCAACTATTTATAATTTGCTGGTTAAAATGAAAATGGTAACGGATTTAGGAAGCGGCGTACGAAGAATGATTAAACTAATTAAAGAACACACAAACAAAGAAGTAGACCTTATCACTACTGAAAATGAATTTATCGTTAAAATACCAAGAAAATAATATGGATATAGAAAATAAAAAAATCAGCGAAAACAAAGTAAACTTTGCAGAAGTATAGAAAATATACACAAAAAATTTGGATTATGAACTAATAAAACCGTTAATTTGGTGGGAGTGATATGAAAGTAACAAATATAAATATCAACATCTTAAAAGAAATTTTAGATAAAACACCTGAGCAAAAGATTCAGGTAAAAAAGAAATTTCCAAATTTTGAAAAATGGATAAATGGAGATGATTATCCAACTTATAATCAGTTAGTTGAACTTTCTAAGATATTTCATATCCCTTTTGGATATTTCTTTTTAGAAAAGTTACCAGAAAGAAAATATCCAATCCCACATTATAGAACTGCTCAAAACGAAGATTTTAACCCATCTAATGAATTGTTAGAAACTATTTTCTTCGCTCAAAAAATACAAGAATGGGCAAAGGACATCTTATTAGATTGGGGACAAGAAAAATTGTCTTTTTGTGGTAAATACAAAGATAACTACGATATAGCAAGGGTAATTGAAGAATTAAAAAAAATATTTGAAATTGAACATAATTGGGCAAGCAATAAATCTACTTGGACAGAGGTGTTGAATTATTTAATTGAAAAAGCAGAAGATAAAGGGATATTTGTTATTAGAAATGGAGTTGTTGGAAACAATACGCGTCGTAAATTAAATGTAGATGAATTTAGAGGCTTTGTTTTATATGATGAAATAGCACCTGTTGTATTTATCAATAATAATGATGCAATTTCAGCTAAAATATTTACACTCATTCACGAAGTAGTGCATATTTTAATTGGTCAAAGTGCATCCTTTGATTTGCGGAACTTACAATCGGCAAATAATGAAATTGAACAATTCTGTGATAAATGTACAGCAGAATTTTTAGTACCTGCCAAGGAAATCAGGAATACTTATACAAAAGAAACTGATTTAGAAAAATTGGCAAGACATTTTAAAGTTAGTCAGATAGTGATACTGAGGAGATTATTGGATACATCTTTAATTACACAGCAAGAATTTTATAACCAATGGAACGAGTTATACAAAATAGAAAATAGAACAATACAGAGTTCAGGTGGTGATTTTTATCATACTATTTATAATCGTTTAGGCAAAAGATTCTTGTATGTATTAAATAATGCTGTTAAGAATAACACCATTCTATTTAGGGATGCATTAAGGATTACCAACTTAAGTCCTAAAACTTATGATAATCTATTAAAGAGAGTAATATGATATATCTCATTGATTCAAATACTTTTATGACTGCCGCAAGAACTTTTTACTCATTTGACTATGGAACAAAATTTTGGGACTTTTTAGAGGAGCAAGCAAGAAATCAAGTATTGGCAAGTATTGATAAGGTATATGAAGAAATTAATCAAGGTAACGATGCTCTCAAGAATTGGATTAATGATAATTTTATAAAATATTTTTTAAAAACAAAAGAAGAATTGATTATTCAAAAATATGCAGAACTAATGCAATGGGCAGAAAAACAAAATAAACACTATAGAAGAAATGCTATAGATGATTTTATGAAAGAAGAAAATGCAGATCCTTGGCTTATTGCTTTTGCTAATTCTATTAGAGGAAATTACATAGTTGTTACCTTTGAAAAGTATAATCAAAACCAGAGAAATAAAATACCAATACCAAATGTGTGTAAAGTTTTTAATATAAATTATTGTGATTTATTCCAGATGTTAAAAGACTTGAAATTTAAATTATAACATGATTATAAAACCATTGATATAGTGGGAGTAATTATGACCAAATTATATTTACAAAATATAGTAGAAAATTATAACATTAACAACCTTCCGCAGGAATGGCTAGGAGTTGATCTGGAAAGGTTTTCTAATAATAAAAAATTATTTGATTATCAGCAAAAAGCATTAGAAAACGCATTAAAGACTTTATATCTTTTTTATAATGAAGATAATGGTGATAAACATGCTTTTTATCAAAGGTTTTTAAATAATGGTTTTACTGAAGATTTAAATTATAATGTTAAAAAAGAAAGTAAAACCATAAAATACCTGTTAGAATACGATAAAGATTATCCAATAGAAAACGACAAAATATCTTTTAAGCATTTCATTAATCGTATGTCTTTCTGGATGGCAACAGGCAGTGGCAAAACATTAGTTATTGTTAAGCTTATTGAATTACTTGGTTATCTTATCTTAAACAACAAAATTCCTAAAAAAGATATTTTATTTTTAACTTATAGAGAAGATTTAATAGAACAATTTAAAGAACACATAAAAGAGTTTAATCAATATAACAATATCTATTTAAATTTAATCGACTTAAAAAATTATTCTTCCAATAAACAAAACCCAACTCTTAAATTTGGCAATAGTATTGATATTTATTACTACCGAAGTGATTTAATATCTGATGAACAAAAAGATAAAATCATTGATTTTAAAAACTATGACAACAATGGCAACTGGTATATTCTATTGGACGAAGCACACAAAGGCGATAGAGAAGACAGCAAAAGACAAATCTTTTACAACATATTAAGCCGCAATGGGTTTTTGTTTAACTTTTCTGCTACCTTTACAGACCCAAGAGATTTTGCAACCTGTGTTTTTAACTTTAATCTTGCAAGATTTATAGAAGATGGGTATGGAAAGCATATTTACATATCTCAGGAAAATATAAGTGTATTAGAAAAAAAAGATAATCCCATAGAAACAGAAAAACAAAAAATTATTTTAAAAATATTTATCCTACAAACAGCAATAAATAAAATATATGAAAAAATAAAAGAAATATCTAAGTCTTTATATCACAGGCCATTGCTTCTCACACTTGTAAACTCTGTAAATACTGATGATTCTGACTTGGAACTCTTTTTCAAAGAAATTGCAAAAATCGCATCAGGCAATGGATTAAATACGGATTTACTAAGAACATCCATAGAAGAACTTATAAATGAACTTAAAAATGAAAATGCAAAATTTGTTTTTGAAGAAGAAAAAATTAACTCAAATATTTTAAATGTCATAAAACAAATCGATTATTCTAATATTTTAAAATATGTTTTTAATTCTGAAAATAATGGTAAAATAGAAATCTTAAAAATTCCAGGTAATAAACAGGAGTTGGTTTTTAAGTTAAAAACTTCGTCTCAGCCATTTGCTTTAATGAAAATAGGAGACATTTTAGAATGGATTAAAAATAAATTGTCTGGATATGAAATTGTAGAAAGATTTGAGAATGAAAGTATCTTCAAGAACATCAATAATAGTGATGAAATAAATATTTTAATGGGTTCTCGTTCTTTCTACGAAGGTTGGGATAGTAACAGACCTAATATTATTTTGTTTATCAATATCGGAAAAGGCACTGATGCAAGAAAATTTGTATTACAAGCTGTAGGACGTGGTGTGCGAATTGAACCAGTAAAAAATAAACGAAAAAGAGGATTATTCCTTTACAACAACAAAGAACTGGATGCTCAAATATTCAATGCTATTAAAGATAATATAGAACCATTGGAATCGTTATTTGTCTATGGAACAAAATCTGAAAACTTAAAAGAAGTTATAGAAACTTTAAAGCAAGAAAAACCAGAAGTATTACTTGGTGATCTGTTTGAAATAAATCCAGATGTAAAAGATAAATTACTTTTAATTCCTGTTTATAAAGATTCTGATAAAATAATCGTTGAAGAACAGCATGTTCTAAAATTTCAAATAAATCCAAACGATTATAGATTAGTTAAAGATTACTTTAATTATATTGATGAAAAAATATGCCTGGTTAAATATGATTGTGATTTAAGAGTTTTGAATAAATTAAAAGAAGCATTTAATGATAAAAAAGATAACTACTTTTTAAACGAAGAAAAAGAAATAAAAAGCCCAGAGTTTTTGCTTGGGCGAATCTTCAAACACTTTGAAAGCAAAGCAAAAGAATTTAATACCTTCAAAAAATTAGATGAAGAAATCACACACTTTAAGAGAATCAATGTATCAATAGATAAACTAAATCACTTGAGAGAAAAGATAGAAAAAGTAAAGCAAGCAAAAGATAAAGAGTTAATTGAAAAAAGCATTGATAAAGAATTTGATGAAGGAAAAATATCTAAAGATGAGTATAAAGCTAAAATAAAAGAAATTGAAAGCAATATAGTTAAAGAAGCAGAATCCTCTTACGGCCAAAACGAAAGACTGAAAATAAAATATTTAGCAAACCATTACTATTTACCCATTGCTTTAACAGAATCAGAAAGAGCTGACTTTATTCAGCATATTATTAAACATAAAAGTGAAGTTGATTTTATAAATGAATTAGAGAAGTATTTGCAACAAAAAAATAGTCTTCTTAAAAATTTTGATTGGTGGTGTTTTTCAAAGATTGATGAAACTTTAGATGAAGTTTATCTACCCTATTATCAACCTAAAACAAACAGAATTGAAAAATTTAAACCTGACTTTATTTTCTGGTTAAAAAAAGATAATAATTATATAATTTTATTTATCGACCCTAAGGGAACTGAACATGCAGACGGATACAGAAAAATTGATGGCTACTCACGAATATTTGAGACGGTGAAAAATGGACAAAGACAATGCGGAAATTTTCAATACAATGGATTTAATATAATTACGAAGTTATTACTTAAACCGAAAAGAGGAATAGCAGACGTTTTAGAAAATTATAAACAATATTGGTTTGACACATTTGATGATTTTGCAAATAAAATTCAATTGTAAAGACCCCATTAGAAAGAGTTGAATGACAGGAAATAAGAAAACATTACGGAAACAACATCCCGACTTGTCGGGACGGCAGGTTTTCGAACTCTTCGGCACTTCGTGCCTCGCCCTCACTTCGTTAGGGGCACATAATACGGGTTATACGGCTCACTTTGTTCGTCCAAATCGGCTTACACCGACTTCGTATAGCTCGAAAACGTTATACACAATGCCTTCTTTCATGAAAAGTGTTTGATTTTTCATGAAATTTAAATATATTACCGTATTATATAGAGGTTATATTATGGCAATCCTACAGGTTCGCGATATTGATGATAGATTATATGCTACATTAAAAGCTATTGCAAAAACTCAAAACAGATCTATCAGCCAGGAAGTAGTTTATATTATTGAAAAGTATCTTTCAAATCCAGCAGTTTATACAAACAATCCAACAAGAGAATTCCTGGCTCTTTCTGGCGCTTGGGAAGATGATCGAAGTGCAGATGAAATAATTAATTCGATAACAAAATCCCGTAAAAAATCTGGAAGGTTTAAAAAATGAAAATATCCCCAAATCCATATCCATAATCACATATGGAGAGTTGCTTATTTGGTGCTAAAAAATCGCAAAACCAGGAAAAGAACTTAGCTATAGTTTATCGAATAAAAGAATTGTTCCCCAGTATTGATTTAGATAAAGCTATTATTGAAACCTTCAGTGAATTAAAAGCAAATTTTTAAAAAATCATTTTCCCCAATAGATGATTTTGATTTATTAATAGCATCAACAGCACTGACTATGAATTCAATTTTAGTCACAAATAATGAAAAGCATTTTAATAGTATAAAAGGATTGAAAATAGAAAACTGGACTAAAAAATAATGGGCACTGCATATAACAAAACTTATGCTGTTCACGCCCTGGTAAGTCGCTTGGGCTACGCCACATCGCGGCAAAAGGCTGGCAGGACGTAGCATAAGCAAAACCTTCTATGCAACAACTGTGTCAATATCTGGAAGAGATAATGATAATCGATAAAGAAACAAACAAAGTATATTTTTCCTATCTATCAAAATATGATTTTAAAAAAGAATTGCATGACATTCAAGAAGTCTTAAAAAAACATACTATTGAATGGGATTACATCCATGGAACAAAAGATTACTTTTGCAGAGATTATATGCCTGTTCAGGTAAGAGAAAAACATCTTGTTCAATTTAAGTTTTATCCTGACTATTTACTTAAACCTGATAGACTACAGTTTTTTACCAAAACACAACAAGTTCATAAAAAGAACATATTTCTTAATGATTTTGATATAACATTTTCTGATATAATCCTTGATGGCGGCAATATTGTTAAATGGAACGATAAAGTAATAATTACAGATAAAATATTCACAGATAATAATAATCGTGAGAAATCAAAAATAATTGAAGAACTGGAAAAATTACTTGAATGCACAATAATAATTATACCGGCATATCCAGAAGAAGAAACAGGTCATGCTGATGGGTTGGTTAGATTTATTGATGAAAACACAGTATTAACATATAATCTTGAAATAGAATCAGGGAAAAAACTTGGATGGGAAGATAAATTTATG
>Ga0209204_1002543_pt1 | contig 14792 bp, 8 predicted proteins | sample AD_JPNMR2_MetaG_FD_184425 | JGI IMG/M metagenome (GOLD analysis project Ga0209204, IMG submission 184425) | Active sludge microbial communities of municipal wastewater-treating anaerobic digesters from Japan - AD_JPNMR2_MetaG (SPAdes) (version 2) | ecosystem: Engineered > Bioreactor > Anaerobic >...
CCACATCAGGCTTATGGCGGATTACTCGACCGGAACCTATACTATTATTACACTCAGAACTCTTTATCACCATCACAAATCCTAATTCATTCAATATCGACTCAGCCTCAGAGGCTAATTTGCCTCGTAAATCCGGGACCGCTAACAATTCTTCTCCCTCTCCTTCCATTACACCCTCTATTATCCCCTCTACAATACCTTCTGGTGTCCCTTCAACAATACCTTCGACAATTCCTTCGCCTTCGGGAGTTCCTTCAACTACACCTTCCAGTATTCCTTCGGGGGTGCCCTCTGGAGTACCTTCAACTACACCTTCCTGTATTCCTTCCGGCGTTCCCTCAGGTGTTCCTTCGGGAGTACCTTCAACAACTCCTTCCAGCGTGCCCTCAGGTGTACCTTCAGCAACCCCTTCCGGCGTGCCCTCAGGTGTTCCTTCGGGAGTACCTTCAACAACTCCTTCCAGTATTCCTTCGGGGGTGCCCTCTGGAGTACCTTCAACAACTCCTTCCAGCGTGCCCTCAGGTGTCCCTTCTGGAGTACCTTCAACTACACCTTCCTGTATTCCTTCGGGGGTGCCCTCTGGAGTACCTTCAACTACACCTTCCGGAGTGCCCTCAGGAGTCCCTCCGGGAGTACCTTCAACTACACCTTCCGGCGTGCCCTCAGGTGTTCCTTCGGGAGTACCTTCAACAACCCCTTCCGGTGTCCCCTCAGGTGTTCCTTCGCCTTCAGGACACGGTCCACTTGATACTACCAAATTCACTTTGCTACCCGGACTTACCTGTGTCCCCGCGGTCGGGCTCTGGCTAATTACATTGCCCGCGGATACTGTATTACTACATTGCTGAGTCACTACCCCAACCGTCAACCCGGCTCCCGTTATCGCACTCTCCGCTGAACTCTGGCTCATACCTACCACATCCGGAACATTCACAGGACATGGTCCCGTTGAGACTACCAGATTCACCGCTGTCCCCGGATTTACTTGCTGTCCCGCGGTCGGGCTCTGGCTAATTACACTGCCCGCGGATACTGTATTACTACATTGCTCAGTTACCACCCCAACCGTCAACCCTGCTCCCGTTATCGCACTCTCCGCTGAACTCTGGCTTATACCCACAACATCCGGAACGGATACACAATTTCCCGTTGACACTACCAAATCCACTTCGCTACCCGAACTTACCTGTGTCCCTGCTGTCGGGCTTTGGCTTATCACTTTGCCCGCTGACACTGTATTATTACATTGCTGGCTTATTGTCCCAACTATTAATCCTGCTCCGGTTATCGCACTCTCCGCTGAACTCTGGCTCATATTATACACATTCGGCACTGATACCATTGTCTCTCCTTCTACCGTCCCTTCGCCTTCAGGACACGGTCCTGTGGATACCCAAAGATTTACTAATGTTCCTACCTCTACAGTATTACCTCCAGTTGGCTCCTGGTCAAACACTGTTCCTGCTGGATAATCATCATTGCATTCTTCTATTACTGCCCCAACAAACAACTGTGCATTTGCCAATTCTACTGTAGATTCAGTATATTCTAATCCAATTACATTCGGAACATTCACTAATGGACCACCCTGCCATAATAAGTATGGATAACTACTATTTTCTACTATCCCCCATACAGTTGTAAAATCCCAGCTTAAATAAGTTGCCTGCTGTTTCATCTGCGCCGTCGTCTTGCCCGTCCCTCCCGCAGAACTACTCCGCCCAGAGGTCTGGATGTCCCAATAACTATCACTCACGGTACCATCATAATTCAAACCCACAAGACCGCCTATATCACCACTACCCGAAACACTGCCCGTGCTATAACTTTGACTCACGGTTCCATAATTATTATACCCCACAAGACCGCCTACACTACTACCCCCCAAAACACTGCCCGTGCTATAACTTTGAATCACGGTAGCCTCATTCAAACCCACAAGACCGCCAACTCTACTATCCCCCGAAACACTGCCCGTGCTATAACTTTGAATCACGGTACCTTTAAAATTATCCCTATTCCAACCCAAAAGACCGCCAACTCTACTATCCCCCGAAACACTGCCCGTGCTATAACTTTGACTAACGGTTCCTCCATTATACCCAATAAGACCGCCTACATACCAACCCCCCGAAACACTGCCCATACTATAACAATTCCTAACTATACCTCTATTAGAACCAACAAGAATACCTGTACTATCCCCTCCTCTGACCCAGCCTTCTTCTATTCCTAAATTCGTTATCTCGACGCATCCTCCGACATAGCCAAATAAGCCTACATAACTTTGCCCGGAACGATTAATGTATAACCGCCGTATCTTGTGGCCATTCCCGTTAAATTTGCCTACAAACGGTTTGATCGACGTTCCTATCGGCAAAAACCCCGCTCCACCGTTCCAGTTTATCGTATCCGATGCGTCTATATCCGCTACTAATTTGTAATGTCCCCACACCGGATAATCCCAAACACTTCCTACTAATTGTAATTCGTATAAACTGTCGATTTCTATTTCTATTATGGGCAATTCTTGAGCCGGTCCTAATGCTCTTAAATATGGATAACTTACTCCTTCTTCAATTGACCAGACGGTTGTAAAATCCCAGCTTACATAAGTTGCCTGCTGTTTCATTTGCGCCGTCGTCTTGCTTTCTCCGCCCGCAGAACTACTCCGCCCTGAGGTCTCTATATCCCAATAACTTTGACTCACGGTTCCATTATTCCAACCCACAAGACCGCCTACATAATAACCCCAATTCGTAACACTGCCCGTGCTATAACTTTGACTCACGGTTCCATTATTCCAACCCACAAGACCGCCTACATACCAATCACCCGAAACACTGCCCGTACTATAACTTTGACTAACGGTTCCATTATTCCTACCCACAAGACCGCCTACATACTTAAGACCCAAAACACTGCCCGTGCTATAACTTTGACTCACGGTACCATCATTCCCACCCACAAGACCGCCTACAACACTATGAAAATCACCACCCGAAACACTGCCCGTGCTATAACTTTGACTCACGGTTCCTTCATAATTATAGCCCACAAGACCGCCTACATAATCACCACTACCAGAAACACTGCCCGTGCTATAACAATTGTTAACTATACCTCCATTACGCCCAACAAGAATACCTGTATAACTCCTTCCTATGACCCAGCCTTCTTCTATACCTAAATTCGTTATCTCGCCGCCTTCTCTGACATAGCCAAATAAGCCTACAAAATCCTGACCGGAACGATTGATATACAACCGCCGTATCTTGTGGCCATTCCCGTTAAATTTGCCTGTAAACGGTTTGCTCTCCGTTCCTATCGGCAAAAACCCCGCTCCGCTGTTCCAGTTTATCGTATCCGACGCATCGATATCCTGCGTCAACTCATAATCACCATTCAGTGGATAACCCGGGTCATTACCTATCTTCTGCAAATCCTGTATACTACTTATCTGTATTACACCATAACCATTCGCTCCTATCAAAAAGAAAAGAATACAAAGCGCAAAACTTGCAAACACTACCCTTGAAAATGTTTGTCTTGTGTCCATAGTTTTTTTCCTTCATTATTAAAGTTTATTTTATTTGCTTTTTCTATAAACTCTTCTGCATAAATACAGAAGCAAATTAATACCATAAATAAAAATCCCGTATACAGAATAGAGTACATTAATTTACACTCCGAAACGAAACCTGAAATAGAAAACAAATAAATGGAATAGTTTGTAGAATTAATAGGATTTGTTATTCTCCTGCTCTTTTGAATCTGCCTATTCCCTTCATTTATGTCTAAGTAAATATAATATTTCTCTCTTTCCATTTATTTTGCCCTCATTCTTCCCGCTCCCTTCTTCGACTTGCACAGGTTATCGCCACCTCATACGCCTTCTTCCTCTGCAATCAAAAAGAGAGCTTAGGAAAAAAGGTTAAATTGTTTTCTTATGTTTTACATTTACTTTTCATGTTAACGTCTCTCTGTTGTCAACAATCCTTATATATTTCTTCACAAAATTATACTATTCTTTAGATTAAAGTTTAATCTATCTCATATATTTAATTTCAAATTTATTTTTATCTTACCAAAATAAAAACTAAAATTCAACTTTAAACAACTTCATTTTTTAAATTAATTTTTTCAACCTCATAAAAAAATATTCATAGTATCCCAGCCACTCCTGCGTGTGTCTTTTACTTTGCAATTACATACTGCAAAGAAAATCTAACCACAGAGTGCACAGAGAACCACAGAGTTTTTTCAATTCTTTTCTCCATGCCCTCTGTGGTTTATTTCTTTTCTAAAAGTAAGTGTATCGGGAGCATCCCTGCTCCCTTAAAAAAAACGATTTTTTCCACTGGAAATGATGATTGTAGTGTAATCAATCCATTCAGGAGTGGGGATAATCCCCTTACACACGTTCACTTTTTAGTGCGAACGCATGGTTCTGTAGATACTTTTTGGGAATGGATAATTTTAAGACATTTATAGCCGTGTTAGTTTAGGATAATAAATTTTGGATTTTAATCTGTTATGGGAGGTTTAGGATTGTTTTTAGGTAGCTTTTGCCGTAATAGTTAAATAATGATAATGAAGCATTGGCAGTGTCGACTAATTCACGAACCTTTTCAAATTTGGTATTTGACAATGTAATATCCACAATGTCATATCGTTCTTCAAGGTCGTTTAATTCCACACTCGGGTCATTAACAAATCTATCAGGCAAGGTTTTAGAAATCAGTCGGTCTAATGTTTTTGACCAGTTATGTGAACGCCATGCAAGGCAATCTTTTGGTAGACTGTCATTGTATTCAGGGATTTTTCCTTCTTCAAGGACACATTGGTTTCTCCACCAGCATTTATTATTATAACCACTATTAATATTGTTATGCATTTTAGCATTTGATAGTCCTTCAAGGATTTGGAAAGGGTCATCGTGATAGTGCATTGCATTAAGGTATAGTCTGCCCATGAATGTTTCGATAGCTAAATGACGGTTGGATGAGAGCTGGACTGCATTATTTTTTGGGGTGTGCCAACCTAAAATATCTAACAGGTAAATCCAGAGCATTCTCAGTGCTGAATAGCCAGGGAGTGCGGTGGTATGGTATGGCATGGACAAATCGCCTATGTAATGTAATCCCCAGCCAGAGAATCGCCAGCCCCAATAATTATGTCCTGTGGCAAAGGCAAATTTTGCAAGTTCTTTATAAAGGTAAATACGATACTCGGTATATGACTGTTTGAGGAAGGGTGCAAAGAGTGTTATAATAGGATTTTCATGGAAGAAGCCCATGTGGAATGGTGCCTGGGAACCGAAGTCAAGATTTGGATTTCCGAAAGGTTGGACACCAAATCCGTATATAGCCCCGACCTCAGTTTGATTATCCTTGAATAGTCCAGTATCTATACCATAATCGGGTTCATTTGAGGCGGAGGCTAAAACATCTATAGGCATTACTTCTTCACCTTCGTTAAGTGCGATGAAACAAAATAGTTCAAATTCTTTAGTATTGCTCAGGATGCATACTTCATTGATATTTAGAAGTGTTTTACCTTCTGGTGGTTGGTCTGCATATCCTACGTAATAAAGGGGTGTTTTTGTGTTGGGGTTGATTCGTATTGCGTTGAAAAAGCGTTGACGAATGTCTTGTGCACTTCCTGTGGGTGTGAAGACCAGATTATTTGGGCAAGGTGCATAGGCAGTGACATTTTTCTGTGCCCACGCTTCGACATCGGCTAAAACTTGGGCTAATCCTTGCTCTTCTGCGATGAGGAAGTTCTCTAATGATTCAGCCTGTACAGCGGAAGCATTTGCGACCTCAGGCATCGTTTCCATTACTGCGCGTGTAAATAATGGGTGGTGTTGCCATGAGTATCCCGAGATGTGGCATACAATCAAAGAAAATGTAATGACAATGGTTCTTGTGAATAACGATTTTTTTAGCATAATTTTTCTCCTAATAAAAACTTTTCTGTTTGTTTCACATGGAACATTTTCATAAGTTTCTGGTAAATAATACAATAGGGGCATTGTCTCATAACATTTACCCTATTATATATACCTGCATGTTTCACATGAAACATTTTGTTAACTAATTATTTATTAAACACTTACAAGTTATCCCTTCATTCCAGTCAAGGTAATTCCCTGAATAAACTGTCGTTGAGCAAAGAAAAACAAAGCAATGACTGGAAGTGTCATTAATACAGATGCTGACATCATTAACTCGAATCGAGCAAACCATATTAACATTGCATGTAAAGCAAAAAGTCCCAAACTCAGCGGGTATTTTTCCTGGTCGGTTAGGAATACTAAAGGTCCCATGAAATCATTCCAAACCCATAGGAAGGTAAAGATGGCAACCGTGGCTAATGCTGGCTTGATTAGAGGTAAAATGACATGTCGGTATATCCCTAAGTAACTGCATCCATCGATTAACGCACTATCCTCTAAATCTCTCGGTATGCTTAACATGAACTGTCGAAGCAGGAAAATAAAGAAAGCATTGCCAAAGAAAGAACTTGCCCATAAAGGCACTAACGTGTTATACAATCCTAATGTTTTCCAGATTAAAAAGGCAGGAACCAATGTTACCTGTGCGGGTATCATTAATGTTGCTAAAATAAGGATAAAATAATAATCTCGTCCAGGCCAGCGAAGTCTTGCAAATGCGTATGCTACAAACGATGCTGAAAAAACCTGCCCTATGATATTCATTACCACCAAGAACAGACTGTTATAAACATAGTTCTTGAGTGGTATTTCCCTTAGCACTTCCCGATAATTACCCCATGCTTTACGAGCAAGAACCATAGGATATGAAATTTTCTTTATGTGTAAGCGAAGCCGAATTTTATCTTTTGGGGTTTCAGTTGCATCGCCTATTTGTTTTTCTGTATACCAACTTTTCATCATAATACTTTTATCTTCATCACTTGCGACTTGCCAAAGACAATCTTGCCACTGGTCATACTGGAGATATACTGCCTCTGTTGATTGAAACCGTTTTCCGCCGATGTCAATAGTTGCAAGGACTGTAAACCAAGACTTATCGCCTCGTAAGCCAAGCCGTAATTTTTTAAAGTCCTCTGCGGAGATATTGCAATCTGCAACTGTTTCGATAGTGAATTCGCTACTTTTCGAAAAATCGTAATGAATTTCAATCCCTTTCCGACTGAAGTAGCTTAGTCGAGGCACCAATTGAGCACATGTCCCATAAATGTGCCATTGTAATGTTTCCGCATCTCCGATGCGAAACGTTTCCGCATCCCATGTTTTTATTAACAGTTCTCCGACTGCGACACGACGATAAACGATATCAAAATTATTTATTACAGTATCCATATTTATTTCATTAGAAATCCATGTGCTAAATTTTTCAGGCTCATCACTCCATAATTCTTTCGGCATTCTCCGAAATAGACTACCAAGGATAACATCCGTAAGGGTCGGTTCATTTAGATAAGGCTTGATAAATTCTGGAATATCGTTTTTTATTAGGTATAATCGTTGTTTAACTGCATCTCGCCCTATTTCCAGAAAGGTTTTCCACCGTTCATCATCAACATCCACAGGTTGGATAGGTAGTTCATTCGCGTTTGCTCCAAAATAGGGTGATGTTATCACATGTGCAGGGATAGGAGGAAACCAGCTCGGTGGATAAAGTTCATCAGGCGACTTAAAACTCGTTCCTATAAGCCATACGAACGGAGCAGAAAACATAATGGCACCTAATAGAAGGAGACAATGATAGATACCAAAGCGAAACCATCGCCATATTTTGATAATTTGCTTATTGCTCACGTTCATAATAAACCCACTTTTGCGATACTTTCAATTGTAATATAGTCAAAACAAGTATAATACCAAATAAAATCCATGCTAACGCTGAGGCATATCCCATGCGAAGATATTGGAAACCGTTATTGAAAAGGTAATACGCATAGAATAAAGTTGAGTCTACGGGACCACCTTGAGTCATAATAAATGCCTGAGTGAAAATCTGGAAAGTACCAATGAACCCCATAATAAGATTAAACAGAATGTAAGGGCTTAACATAGGTAAAGTAATGTAGAAAAATTTACGGATAGCACCAGCACCATCAATCTCCGCCGCTTCATAAAGTTGCACTGGTATCGTCTTCAAACCTGCCAACCAGATAATCATACTACCACCTGAAGACCATACCCCCATGATAATAAGGGCTGGTTTAGACCAATTAGGGTCCTGAAGCCAATTAGGACCTACTATGCCTACTTTGGTAAGAACTGCATTCATCATCCCTTCCTGAGGATTAAAAATCCATAACCATAAAATGGACGCAGCGACGCCAGGCATAATTGCTGGGAGATAAAATATAGTCCGATACGTTGCCATGCCTTTCCATTCCCGTTGCAATAATAAGGCGATGGCTAAACTTACAATCATACCTAATGGCACACCTATGGTCATATAAATTGTATTCCACAATGACTTATAAAATAGAGGGTCGCTTATCATGAATCGGTAGTTTTCAAATCCGACCCATTTCGGCGGAGAAAGCACATCATAATTACAAAAACTCATAATGAATGAAAATAACAATGGACCCCCACCAAAAATAAGGAAACCTAAGAACCAAGGGCTTGCAAAGAAATAACCTGCATAATATTCTTTTCTAAAATATCCTTTAGCACTTGACCTTTTGAACAAAATGTAAGTAATTATAGTAATAATAATGAGTATTATAATAACATATACAATTACAATAGGTGTCCATGAAATTGTAGGGTGGTATTTGGGTTTATGGATACGGTCTAATTCTTGCTGGACGATTTGGGTACTTCGGTCTAATGCTTGTTTAGCATTTTCAAGATAATCGGGGCTATATTTTTTGTAGATACCTTCCCACATAGCTCGAACATGTTCATTCCAGAGCAATTGTCCAACAGGCGTAACTGGTCGATACTTTGCTTCGGGCATCATGGATACGAAAGTTTGCATAGATTGCTTGAATGTATTTTCGATGGATGGGTCAGAATATAGATAATGTTCCATAATCCATTGTGTTAGGTCGCTACGAGCACTCATCCGTGGTATAAAAATGGCACCAGAACCTTTCACTTTTTCTGCTTCTGCATTATTTCGTATTTGTATAGCACGTTTTGACATGAGATATTTGATGAATAGCCAGGCTTCTTTGGGATGTCGTGCTGTTGCGGGGATAACATAAGAGAAACCGCCAGTCCATCCAATTCGTGATTTTCCCTCTGGTGCGGGAGCAGGGACAACGCCGAATCGCATGGAACGTCGAGAATTGGCAATGGGAATCATTGCGAAGTCACCGTCTATTTTCATTGCAACCTTTCCTGCAACAAAGGGGTCAAGGTCGCCTATTAACATTGAGGACTGAAACGCCATAACTTTATCAGCCCCGCCCATAATATCATATAATTCTGACATGTAGGCTAATGCTTCTACGATTTCTTTGCTATTTAGAGTGCAGATTTTACCGTCGGGGCTCATAAATTCACCGCCATTGAGCCATCCATAGATATAGAGCCATGAATTGCCGAAGTTAGGAATAAAGCCTATCTGTTTAATATCACCTCTGGCATCTTTCTCGGTCATGATGACAGATGCTTTTTTTAATTGTTCCCATGTGCGTGGTGGTCCAACTTTATTGGGGTCATTAGGGTCAACACAGCCAATGGCTTTAAGTTGTTCTGCATATTTTTCGAGGAGGTCAAGATTGTAGTATAACCCACGATTATCTGTATCACATGGGATTGCATATAATTTGCCTTCATATTGACTTTCCTTCCAGCATGGTGGAAAGAAATATTCTTCTTTGAGTGTCCATGGGTCATCTGGACGTTCTTTTAGGTCTTCTTCATAGAAATTTTGCAAACATAAAAATGCACCGCGTGAAGCCCATTGTGCTACTGCGAATCGGTCGAAAAATACGACATCAGGTGGGTCTCCTCCTGCCACTGCACAAAGTAGTCGTTGTGGGTCATCTGTCTTATTGAGTGATGCACTTTGCCCCATGACTACTTTTATCTTCGGTTTTCTGTTGATACCATTGTAAAGGTGTTCAAAGTCACGCACCATTTCCCCAACGAAGAAATCCAACTCATTACCCCAATAGTAAAGCCGAACGGTATCCTCAGCTGAAATTGTGCATGTTAAAATGAAAGTAGTAAAGACAAGAATAGGAAATAAGCTATTTCTTATTGCCAATAGTTGTTTATATATATTGCTACCTTTGGTTCTCATTATCTATAAAGAATTTTTTCCTTATGATTGGTTTATTTACTTCTTTATGTTAAGTCAACGAGTGAAATTATTTCAAGCGGATGTTTGTTGTGCAACGGTATATAAAAATTTGTTATCCTCTTATGTGGTTAAGATAGGGAATGATAATAATAATGGAACCAAAAACTATTAAAGAAATACTCACAGAGATTCAGCAAGGAAAGATTACTATTGATGAAGCAATAGAGAAATTAAGATTTGTTCCTTACGAAAATTTATATGATGCAAAGGTAGACCATCATCGCCCACTACGTAAGGGATTTCCTGAAACAATATTTTGTCCTGGGAAAACAGCGGAGCAGATTATTCGCATTTGTAAAGCGATGCTATCTCATGAAACAAATATACTTGCAACACGGTGTAGTAAGGATATTTTTGAAATAGTGAAGCGTGAGATACCACAGGCGGAATACGTTGAACTGGCTCAAGCATTCCGAGTTATTTCCAAACCTATTCGTTATCGTGAAGGCTACATTGCGGTTGTGTCTGCTGGAACAGGTGATACCCCCGTAGCGGAGGAGGCAAGTATTACCTGCGATACTTATGGTTCTCGTGTCGAACGGATTTATGACGTTGGCGTTGCGGGAATACATCGACTGTTTGACCAGTTACCAAAAATACGAGAATCGGTAGCGATTATTGTCTGTGCTGGAATGGAAGGTGCATTACCCAGCGTTGTCGCTGGGTTAGTGAATAAGCCCGTTATTGGAGTGCCGACCAGCATTGGTTATGGCACAAATTTTAAGGGAGTATCTGCCCTTTTAGGAATGCTGAATACATGTGCCTCAGGGCTTGCGGTTGTGAATATTGATAATGGTTTCGGGGCAGGAACATTTGCAGTGACCATACATCAATTAGTTTCACCTGTTTGTGAATAAAAATATATTTGCTCATAGAGGAATAAATGTCATAAAAAATTTTGTCAGATAAGGTAATTTTGAATGAGGATAGCATACTTTGACTGTTCATCAGGAATTAGCGGTGATATGCTGGTCGGCGCATTTCTGGATACAGGTGTACCATTTGATGAACTTCGTTCTGCTTTGAACAGTTTGCCCCTGAAAGGTTATACAATTGCTAAACGGGAAGTTAAAAAAAATGGGCTACGGGCATTACAATTTTCTGTTGAGGTAAAAGAAATTGACGGACATCCACATCCGCATCGGGGGCTTGCAGAAATTACAGAGATTATTCATCAATCCAAATTGCCTGAGGAAGTTAAACAGGGAGCATTACAAAGTTTCAAAAGACTTGCAGAGGTGGAGGCAGAAGTTCATGGGACAACCCCAGATACTATAAATTTTCATGAAGTCGGTGCTATCGATGCTATTGTTGACATTGTAAGTGCTCATTGGTGCTGGTGGTATTTGAAAATTCAAAAAGGATATTGCTCCGTAGTAAACACAGGAGGTGGCACGGTTACATGTGCCCATGGAACATTACCCGTGCCTGCACCTGCAACCGCTTTACTGCTTCGAAATTACACCATATTAACAGGGACATGCGATAGCGAGCTTACAACACCGACAGGAGCGGTATTGCTCAATAGCTTTGCAAAACCTACAGGGGAACCTGTTCCACCGTTCAACATCGTAAATATAGGTACAGGAGCTGGGTCAAAAGATATTCCCAATAGAGCAAATGTCTTCCGCTTATTTATCGGCGAGTGCCCAGAGGAAACACGGAGTTGTTCCGAAGAAATCTGGGTCGTTGAAACAAACATCGATGATATGAGCGGTGAACTCATTCCCGTTGCAATTGAAGAATTACTCTCTGCGGGTGCTCGTGATGCCTTCATTATCCCAACAATTGCAAAAAAGGGTAGACCTGCATATCTCCTTACCGTGTTATGTGAAGCATCTCTGCTTCCAGCAATGCGACAAATCCTCTTCGAAAAGACAAGCACATTCGGCATTCGTTACCGAAAAGAAATGCGAACTATACTCGAAAGAAAATGGATACCTGTTGAGACACCTTGGGGTAAAGTAAATGTCAAAATAGGGTACCTCGGCAAAAATATATACCAGATAAGCCCCGAATTTGAGGAATGCCATGCTATTGCAAAGACTTACAACATCCCACTACAAGAAATTTACCACCATGCTATAACCCTCGCACAAAAAACACTAAAATAATCAAAAGATACCCCCCTCTCTCGCCAGATTTTATCATTTTCATCACTATTGTTTAAAAACACAAACTTACAAATGAAGAACAAGATAAAGAAGAGTAAAATATCAAAAAATCATTCATATCAAATCATATCCTTCGTTGCCAAGAAGTATCTACAGAACCATGCGTTCGCACTAAAAAGTGAACGTGTGTAAGGGGATTATCCCTACTACCGAATGGATTGATTACACTACAACCATCATTTGCAGTGGAGAAAAATCGTTTTTTTGGGGGAGCAGGGATGCTCCCACTACATTATACCTTTAGAAAAGAAATAAACCACAGAGGATATGGAGGAAAGAATTGAAAAACTCTGTGGTTCTCTGTGTACTCTGTGGTTAGGTTTTCTTTGCAGTATGTAATTGCAAAGTAAAGAACATGGGCAGGAATGGCTGGGATACTATAATATTTTTTTATGAGGAGGAAAAAAATTAATTAAAAAAATGAAGTTGTTTAAAGTTGAATTTTAGTTTTTATTTTGGTAAGATAAAAATCAATTTGAAATTAAACTTTAATCTAAAGAATAGTATAAGTTGGTGAAGAAATATATCACGATAGTTGTAACAGAGAGATGTTAACATGAAAAGTAAATATAAAACATAAAGTAACAATTTAACCTTTTTTCCTAAGCTCTCTTTTTGATTGCAGAGGAAGAAGGCGTATGAGGTGGCGATAACCTGTGCAAGTCTAAGAAGGGAGCGGGAAAAATGAGGGCAAAATAAATGGAAAGAGAAAAATATTATATTTACTTAGACATAAATGAAGGGAATAGGCAGATTCAAAAGAGCAGGAGAATAACAAATACCATTAATTGTACAAACAATTCTATTTATTTGTTTTTTATTTTAGGTTTCGTTTCGGAGTGCAAATTAATGTGTTCTATTCTGTATACGGGATTTTTATTTACGGTATTAATTTGCTTCTGTATTTATGCAGAAGAGTGTATAGAAAAAGCAAATAAAATAAAATTTAACAATGGAGGATAAAAACTATGAACACAAGACAAACATTTTCAAAGGTAGTGATTGTAAGTTTTGCGCTTACTATTCTTTTCTTTTTGATAGGAGCGAGTGGTTATGGTGTGATACAGATAAGTAGTTTAGATGATTTAAAGAATATAGGGAATGACGAGAGTTATTCGTTAGGTGGTGAGTATGAATTGACACAGGATATAGATGCGTCGGATACGATAAACTTGAATGGCGGAGCCGGTTTTGCCCCGATAGGTAATGATACTAATCCTTTCACTGGAGTATTTGATGGCAAGGGGCATAAGATACGGAATTTATATATAAATAGGCCGAGTCAGTATTTTGTTGGCTTATTTGGTTATGTAGGTAGTGGGGTTCAGGTAAAGAATGTGGGGTTAGAGAATGTTCAGATGGTGGGGGATGCTTGTGTAGGTGGTCTTGTGGGGATGAATTTTGAAGGTACCGTGAGTCAGAGTTATTCAACTGGCTCGGTGGTGGGTAGTTTTGCTGTCGGTGGTCTTGTGGGGGAAAATTGTGGTACCGTGGTGCAGAGTTATTCAACTGGCTCGGTGGTGGGTGATTTTGCTGTCGGCGGTCTTGTGGGGAATAATGATGAAGTTATCGTAGTTATCGTGAGTCAGAGTTATTCCACTTGTTCGGTGTCGGGTGTTAAGTGGGTTGGCGGTCTTGTGGGGGCAAATATGGGTCCCATTACGCATAGTTATTCCACGGGTTCGATGTCGGGTGTTGAGGGTGTTGGCGGTCTTGTGGGGGCAAACGCTTATGCTGTAACACAGAGTTATTCTACGGGCTCTGTTTCAGGGAAACAATATGTCGGGGGTCTTGTGGGGTATAATGATGAAGGTACCGTGAGTCAGAGTTATTCTACGGGCTCAGTATCAGGTTCTGATTATCTTGGTGGTCTTGTGGGGATGAATTTTGAAGGTACCGTGAGTCAGAGTTATTGGGATACACAGACATCTGGTCAGAGCACATCAGTTGGTGGAGATGGTAAGACTACGGCACAGATGAAACAGCAGGCGACATATGTAGGTTGGGATTTTGTGAACGTGTGGGACATTATAGAGGGTGTTAGTTATCCTTATTTGCGTTCATTAGGACCTACACAAGGACCCGAAGGTGAAGGTAGTAAAGAAGGAAGTGTAGAAGGAGCGAAGGAAGGAGAAGGTCAGGTACAAGAGGGTGGTAAAGAGGGGCAAGTAGGCCCAGAAGGTTCACCATCTACATCAGAAGGTGAAGGGAGTACGGAGACGCCGACGGAGACTAAACAAGGATGTGGTTGTAGTGGTAAATCGTTAGGCAATGATACGTGGTGGAAATATAT
>Ga0209204_1002556_pt1 | contig 14730 bp, 11 predicted proteins | sample AD_JPNMR2_MetaG_FD_184425 | JGI IMG/M metagenome (GOLD analysis project Ga0209204, IMG submission 184425) | Active sludge microbial communities of municipal wastewater-treating anaerobic digesters from Japan - AD_JPNMR2_MetaG (SPAdes) (version 2) | ecosystem: Engineered > Bioreactor > Anaerobic...
TTATTTCACTTCCTTTGCCATTGCTTCTCATATTTTTATGGTTGTTAGGCCGTTTCCTGTACTTTGTAATACAGACCTTGTTTATGTCCTTTATCCTGTGGTATTCAACCTTATCAACCATCCTGTCAATCATATATGTCCCCATTGCCCCGAGGGAAAGCATCTCGTCTTCATCGGGAGGGGGACTTAAAGGATTATACGGTTCACCCCTGTCAATAATTTCTACCATTACACAGGTATCATCACTCTTCCAGACCACCTTCAGGAATCCTTCAGAATTAGAGTTTGCAAGGATATTGGAGCAGACCTCATCCACCACGAGCATCAGTTCCCATGTCTTCTTAAATCCCAGCTTTATACCCAGACTTCTCTCCTGTATGAAGTCGGATATATATTCAAGTCCACCCGGTTTTTTCTCAATCTCTATATAATCTATTTCTGTTCCTGCCATTTTATAATAATTCTATATATACCTTTTCTATCCTGTCCACCATCTTGTCAACAGGAAAAAGTTCCTTTACGATTTCTCTGCCCGCCTCTCCCATTTTATAAGAAATCTCAGGGTTTTTCAATAGATAGAGCAGTTTTTCTTTCAGAATCTTTGTGTCTTTTGGTGGAATAAGATAACCGGTTTTATCATTAACTACAAGTTCTTTTGCACCGTCAACATCAAATGCAACAACCGGTTTCCCTCCTGCAAAACCCTGCGCCACTGCCTTTGGAAGTCCTTCCCTTAAACTTGTGTGAGCAAGTATATCCATAACAGATATATATCCTGGAACCTCTTCCGGAGGCACAAGTCCTGTAAATATCACCTTTGAGAGTATCCCCCTTTCCCGTGCGTAGTTTTCAAGAACACCCCTTAAGATTCCGTCTCCTACCAGTAAAAGTTTTGCATCAGGGTATTCCTTCACAACATCAGCAAACGCCTGTATGAGATACTCCTGTCCTTTCAGATAAAACAATCTACCTACCATACCTATTACCTTTTCATTTTCTTTTATCCCGAGTTTCTTCCTTCTTTCTTCTCTTTCCTTCTCTGCTTCAAGGTATGGTTTTATATCAAATCCGCTGTAAATAACTATATACTGTTCTTCCCTTCCTATCCCTGCCTTTAAATATCTTTCTTTCATAATCTCGCCCACACATATAAATTTATCCGTGAAGTAAGACGCAATCTTCTCTGCAGTGATGTAGACAAAGTTCAACATAGCCGGCTGGTAGTCATAAAAGGAAGGACCGTGTATTGTATGTATAACAACTGTATTCCTGTGTGCAAGTTTTGCTGCAATTCTACCTAAAATACCTGCCTTTGCGCTGTGTGTATGGACAATATCATATCTGTTTTTTCTGAAGAAGAAAAAGAGTTTTACAAAGCATATGACATCAAGTAAAGGGTTTATCTCCCTTACCATCTCTTTGAACACAACAAGTTTTATATCTTTTTCTTTCTCTATTTCCGGTATTAAAGAACCTTCAGGTCCTGTGGTAGGACCAACCGCAAGGGTAACACTGTGACCTTTCCCTGCAAGCCCTTTCACGGTGAATATCGTGTTTTCCTGGGCGCCACCGACAATCAGGCGGGTGATGATATGGCATATCTTCATATTTCGCTTATGCTGGTATCAGGACCATCTTTAACAGCAGCAAAGATTCGTGTCCCTCTTGTTTCTATATTTATTTTTTCAATGTCAAAACTGTCAGGAAGGACTCTTATATGTGCGATATTATCACGCGGCACAAGAATAACCCTTTTTTCTGCATCCATATCCACAGGATGGACAGAACCTTTAACAACAAGGATACCCTTGCCGTCCAGCATTATCCAGTGCTCTGTAAATTTTAACACCTTCCCGATAAACACCCATAACTTCTGCTCTGCATAATACTTCTTAAACCTGACCTTAACAATCTTCCCCTCTATCATATTATCTCCTTATGGTCATTCTTTCAGTAAACCTCTTGTCTAAAAACAATGTTGCTTCCACACTCAAAAAATTCAAAATAGAGAATAGGTAATGAAATATTCTTGTTATTATATTCTTTAAAAGATTTTACAACCTCATTCCAATTCTTTAGATTGTGTGGCGGAGCAACTATCACAGGTTGAAGATTCCAGTTAAAAGCACCATCTAAATGCCTTCCTGAATTTTGAGATGCCCAATTTACATAATACTCTATCTGTTCTATAATATCTGGTTCTACGGGTTCATCTTTCAATTCAATCAACCTATACTCTTTTACCTCTTCCTTCTGGCAGATAGTCATAACATCCATCTTTTGCATTCCAACACCACAAGCAATTTCATTTCCAAACCAGATAATGTTATTTCCAACAATGGGGCATAAATTTGAATTTAAACCAGTATTTTCTGTAAAATACGTTTGGAGATGGATTTCATATGCTCTTCCATCCCTTTGTAATTCCCAGATTTTTGCCAAAACATTAAAATTAAAACTCCTTTCATATGGATAATTTTGCCTAGTTGAAGTTGTTATTATCCTCCTTTTTGTTTCATCCCAATCAAAACCACCTGTAAATTGACCGTTTGCAATTGCCCGCCCTCCATTTTTATTCCTTATCATATCTATTATTCTTTGTGCTTCCCAGGGAAGTAGGGGAGAGCAACCTCTTTTACCTTTCAATTTTCTATAAATTAAACTCCACTGAATTTCCGTTGCATAAAAAGGAAGTTTATCTAATGCTTCCCATTCAGGCACACCCTCAGGATAAACTTCTCGCGGTTTTAAAAGTGTTCTGTAAATAAGTTTCTTTCCCATGTTTGGTTGAAATCCCTGTTGGCCAGGGGCATGAAAAACCAAAGGAGACTGGCTGGCAATTTCAAAAATTCCATAAAACCCACCTTTCATTTTTTTTGTTGCTTCAATATAAAAAAGAACTAAATCGCCTTCTCTTACTCTTTTTATATCTGATAATAAAGAAATATCTTCATCTTTATTTTTTGCTCCAGTACCAGCAAACATATATTGGAGATGACTTCGAAACGTTGTGTCGTTCACTATAAAAACATGCGTTTTCATTTGTTTACTTTTTTAAACAGCATTATGTATTCGTGTTTAAATACATAAAAACCACCTACCAGTGCCCTGTATCTCCATAGTTCTTTCTGATTTCTTTTTCCTCTTGTTTCTTCAAAATTCTTAACAATGATACTTTTTAACATATATCCCCTTTTTAAAACCTCATTCATACAATAGAATCCCAATGGTATCCATTCCCCTCTTGAATATTTATCTCCTATAACTAATACAAAATACCTTCCCTTTTCTAAATATGGTGTCATATTGTCCACTACATCACCAAATGCTTTTAAAAAATCATCTGTGGTTTTTGCGTTTGAAAGGTCTCTTTCATCATTTGAAAATTTAAGAATGTCGTGGTAGGGCGGATGCATAATAAGAAGTTGCACATTTTCTACTCCATATCTATTTAAAATTGATTTCATCTCAATATCTCTGCTATCCCCTATGATTACATCCGTTATCACTTCATCCTTATTTTGCTCTCTATTAATTAACTCTTCTGCTTTTTTTGCCACATCAGGATTTAATTCTATCCCTATGCCATTTCTTCCCAACCTTCTGCACTCAATCAAAGTCGTTCCACTTCCCATAAATGCATCAAGCACCCATTCCCCTTTTTTGGTATATCTTAACATCATTTGATGTGGAATCTGAGGAATGAAATTACCCCAATACCAACCCAAATGTGCTCCCGATGTATCTCTTCTGTCTAATATCCACAAACTATCAGTAATTATCTCTCCATATTCTTTCCACCTTAAAAGATTTATATCATTTATCTTCCCTGTCCTAACTCGTTGAATTCCTTCTATCAACCTTTTAATATAATATCTTGCCCTCTCAAGTGTTTGTGCCTCAAGAATCTGTTCCAGTTCAGCTGTTATAACATCTCTTCTCAAAGAGATGGTATCTCCATTAGCGTCAATATTTAAAATGCCCTCTTTGTCCTTTTTAGGATTGATTATGACATCTTTTAAGTGAAGCACCATCTTTTTAATGGAATTAATATCATTCAGAGAAACAATATCAGATAATATCTCACAGACCTTCTCTCTGTTAACTATAACTGAACCGTAAGTTAAAGAAGTGGCTTCTAAATCATTAAACAGATGCTCGGTTTTAGTTGTACTCATACTATATCATCCTATCTGATTTCACATCTTTCAACATACTTTAGCATAATTTTCTTTATCTCTTCAAACTCTTTATCCGAATATGTGTGATATGAAAGCGTGGCAGGGTCAACTGCCTTTGAAGGTTTGAAGTGCTGCAGATAATAAAGTTTAGCCCCCTGTATCAATCTCCCTATCCCTTCAAAGTCATTTATAGAAAGCATCTCCTTCACCACTGTGGTTCTGAACTCATAGCCGATTGAAGAGTTTTTAATCAAAGAGATGGTCTCTTCTATCTTCTTCATATCAACCCTTACACCTGCCAGCATCTCATATTTTTCAGCAGGACCTTTAACATCCATTGCTATGTAATCCAGCATACCTTCTGTTAGCATCTTTCCAATTACTTCAGGAAAACTTCCGTTTGTATCTATCTTGATAGCATATCCCATCCCTTTCAGTTCCCTGACAAAAGGCAAAAGGTCACTATCAGCACAGGGCTCTCCCCCTGTGATAACCACACCATCAAGATACTTTTTCCGCATCTCAAGAAACCCTATTACTTCGGATGTAGAAAGCAGTGGAAGATATTTTTCAGGAAGCACAAGTTCCGGGTTATGACAGTAAGGACACCTGAAGTTACAACCCTGAATAAAGACAATACAACTGAGTCGTCCTGGAAATTCAATAAGGGATGTCTTCTGCAGTGCTCCTATCTTCATTTCAGCACATATGTTTTTCTTATCCTGAATTCTGCTACCTTGCCTTTATTCCACTGGCTTATAGGCCTTAAGTATCCAACTATTCTTGAATAGACCTCTGTCTCTCTTCCGCATCTATCACATCTGTAAACCTCTCCTTTGATATATCCATGTTCAGGACATACTGAAAATGTCGGCGTGATAGTGAAATAAGGGAGCTTAAATCTTTCGCAGATAACCCTAACCAGTTTTTTTACGCCTTCAGGACTATCTATCTTTTCTCCTGTAAACAGGTGTATAACAGTCCCGCCTGTATATAGACACTGCAGTTCATCTTGAAGCTCAAGTGTCTCAAATATATCATCGGTATAGTTTACAGGAAGGTGTGTTGAATTTGTATAGAACGGTTCCGCACCTTTTCTGTACTCATCCTCGTTCGCACATATAATCTCTGGATATTTTGTCTTATCCGCTCTTGCAAGCCGGTAACTGGTCCCTTCTGCAGGAGTTGCTTCAAGGTTATAGTAGTTACTTGTCTCTTCCTGGAACTCAAGCAGTTTTTCTCTCATAAAATTCATAACTTTAATTGCAAAAGCCCTCCCTTCGGGTGTACCTATATCCTTACCAAAAAGATTCAGGCAGGCCTCATTCATCCCGATAAGACCTATAGTTGAGAAATGGTTTGTCCAGAATTTACCGAATCTCTCCTTTATATTTCTCAGATAGAATGCGGAGTATGGATAAAGCCCTTCATCTGTCAGTTTCTCTATGATTTTTCTCTTTATTTCAAGCGATTCCTTTGCTATTACCATTAAATCTTCCAGCCGTTTAATGAAGTCATCTTCTGAATTTGCAAGGTATCCAAGACGTGGCATATTGATAGTTACAACACCGACACTCCCTGTCAGAGGATTTGCACCGAAAAGTCCTCCACCTCTTTTTTTCAGTTCATCCGTCTGTAACCTCAACCTGCAGCACATTGAACGAACATCATCCGGCTTCATATCGGAGTTGATGAAATTACTGAAATAAGGTATCCCGTATTTTGCTGTAACCTGCCACAGGAGTTCTGTGTTTTGATTGTTCCAGTTAAAGTCCTTTGTAATGTTATATGTGGGGATGGGAAATGTAAATACCCTTCCCTTTGCATCTCCCTCAAGCATCACTTCAAGAAATGCACGGTTCAGCATATCCATCTCTTTCTGAAATTCTCCGTATGTCTCATTTTTTATCTCTCCGCCTATAATCACCGGCTGGTCTTTGTATATTGAAGGGACTGTCAGGTCCAGTGTAAGATTTGTAAAAGGGCTCTGGAAACCCACTCTTGTTGGAACATTCACATTAAATATGAACTCCTGGAGTGCCTGTTTTACATCCTTATATTCAAGCCCGTCATATCTGATAAAAGGTGCAAGCAGTGTGTCAAAGTTAGAGAACGCCTGAGCGCCTGCTGCCTCACCCTGCAAGGTATAGAAGAAGTTTACAATCTGTCCGAGTGCTGTCCTGAAATGCTTTGCCGGTTTACTTTCCACCTTACCCACAGCACCTCTAAATCCAACAGTGAGAAGGTCCTGCAGGTCCCATCCCACACAGTAAACAGATAGACAGCCAAGGTCATGGATATGTATATCTCCGTTGATATAGGCGAGACGAACCTCCGGAGGATAGATGCTATTCAGCCAGTATGTCTTGGTCACCTCAGAAGAAACATAATTGTTAAGCCCCTGAAGGGAAAAACTCATATTGCTGTTTTCATTAACCCGCCAGTCAATCTTTGTAAGGTATTGATTTACAAGGTCAAGATTTGCCTTTGTGGTTATCTCTCTTAACCTTGCATGCTGTTCCCTGTAAATGATGTATGCCTTTGCTGTCTTCTTATAGGGGGAAGTTATGAGCACATCTTCAACAATATCCTGTATCTCTTCAACAGAAGGGATTCTGTCTCCGATGATATCTATGGCAAGGTCTAAAACCCTCAGTGTAAGTTTTTTAGCAATATCCATACTGAACTCACCCGTTGCCTGACCTGCCTTATAGATGGCGTTTGTTATCTTTTCTGCCTCAAACTTCACTATCTCGCCATTCCTCTTTTTTATTCTATCAAACATCAGGGACCCCCTTTGTAATAATTACAACTTTTTATTTATTACATTTTACACCCTGGCATTTTTTCTGTCAAGATTTTTCTTCAATGGTATTATATAACAAATTTCAAAAAATAAAAAACAGTGTTTAAAAGAATAAAACAAACCTTTATTATTAATATATTGCAGGGGATGCGGATATACAGAGTTTCAATTTTTTGTCTTCACAAATGACCTTATCATAACCGCAAGAAGTATATGGAGAAATGCAACCGCAAGGAATGGTATACGGAGCCCTGTGAATTTAGCAACCGCCCCACCTGAAAAAGTCCCTAGGGCAAATCCAATCATACTGATGGACGAAGCCATACCATACGCCCTGCCAATATACTCTCTGTCAATGATGTTATATATAATTGCATTGGCAGCAGGTATCATCCCTGCCACACTTAATCCGAAAAGTATGCGAAAAAGAAAAAGCAAAGGGATATTAAAGGCAAAAAAGTGTCCTGCTGACGACAGGGATGCCCCTAATGCACAGTATATCAATACCCTCTTCTGACCAAGTCGGTCTCCTGTATGCCCGAGTAAAGCGGCAGAGAAAGCACCTGCCAGGGCAGAGGCAGCAAGTATTATTCCTGTAATACTGTTAAGTTTCTCCGGTGACGGAAGAATATCCTTAACAATAAGGGGGAAGGAAGGGCTTATCATAGAATTACTAAACTGGACGCCAACCAGTATCACCACAGCCATCAGAAAACCTTTTGTTGTAAGTATGTTCAGTAATCCGGGTGATTGCTCTTTACCATTAGACGGAGGAGTAAATATCTCTCTTGCCCCCAGCAGGACAAGGATACCACCTGAAAACACTATCAGGGCACCTACCCGGAAGGCAACACGGTATCCGTAAAGGTCTGCAAGCACGCCACCAAAAAGAGGTCCTGCAGTGGTTCCAATATAAGCGGCTGCCTGCATCATACCAAGAGCGAAACCACTTCTTTCTTCTGGAGTAACACTTGCAACAAGTGCGATACTTGCAGATATCGTCCCTGTTAAGATACCCTGCAGCAATCGGCAGGCAACAAGCTGTCCCACAGTCCGTACAATGGACATTAAAAGGAGTACGAGTGTGCCGCCAAACATTGAACGACACACCATCGCCTTTCTACCATAACGGTCAGCAATAATTCCCCATAATGGTGCAAAGAATGTAAATGTAAAACCACTTGAGCCCAGCACCAGCCCTGCCCAGAATGCCTGCTGACCTTTATTAAAAGTACCGAGTTCAGATATAAAAAATGGAAGGAATGGAAGCGCAAATGAAAACCCAATCATTGAAAGCACCTGTGCAATAAATGTAGATATAAATGTTTTTCTCCACATAATGAAGGTATTATAAAGAAAACATAAGCCAATATCAAAAAATTTGTATTTAGCAGATGGTTTGTGTAAAATGGTTTAGATGGATATATATAAATATCTGGGGAAAAGTTTTGAGTGCGGGTTATGTGGAAGAATACATAATATCCCTATCAGGGCAATAAGAACAGGAAATATAGAGGAATTGCCTGTCTTCGTTTCTTCCATCCTTCCAGAAGCAAAGAATGTGACGCTTCTTACAGATAATACCGTGTGGGATGTGATGGGAAAAAGATGCAGGGATATTCTGGATGCCTCTTTCAATGTAATACCGCATATACTGTATCCATTAGAAGAGAAAAGGGTTACCGCAAAAGAAGAGTATCTGGCTGGTATATTAAGTGCCTCAGAAAAAGCAGATACCATCATAACAGCGGGGACAGGCACAATTACAGACCTCGGGAAATATGCTGCGGATATACTAAAAAGACCTGTAATATGCATTCCCTCTGCCCCTTCAATGAATGCATATACTTCAGGTGTCACTGCCCTTATAAGGGGTGGGATGAAACTTACATTTTCTATCCAGCCCGCAACAGGTGTCTTCATAGATGAGAATATTCTGTTAGAAAGTCCTCTTGAACTTATAAAGGCGGGCTTTGCTGATAGTTTTGCCAAGGCATTTGCAAATGCTGACTGGAAATTATCCTCTATTATTACAGGAGAGCCGTTTTGCAAACTTCCATTAAGGATAGTAACTAACTCAGAAAAAAGGTATATAGAGAAAGGGCATCTTCTTTTGAAAAGAGATAGGGAGGTAATCAATTCGCTTATGGAAGGCCTTAATCTTGGCGGTATATCAATGCTTATAGCAGGGAGTTCCTCCCCTGCCTCTGGTGGTGAACATCTTATATCCCACTTCCTTGATATGTATGCCCATCAGAATAAAAGAGAGACATTTGCGTATCACGGACTTCAGGTAGGCACAGGAATTTATATATCTGCGGTTATATATGATTGCCTTAAAAAATTCTCTTCAGATGATATAAAGAAGGCACTGCAGAAAAGCAGTGTTGACTATGCAGATAAGTTTGAACAACTGAAAGCACTCTTTCCTTCAAGTGCTTCTATTATTGAAGAAGAACTAAAGAAAAAGATAAGAATTGACGAAAGGATAAAAAAGGTTCTCCCTGACCGATGGGATGAGATAAAAAAGTATGTCTTCCCTATTGTATATAAACCAGAGGAAGTGAGGAATTTTTTAAACAGGGCAGGTTGTCCTCTCAATTTACGGGAGATAGGGGTTGATAAAAAACTCGCCTTTCAGTGTATCACACTTGCAAGGTTTATAAGGGGACGGCTTGTTATTCTTGATATCGCAGAACAATCAGGACTGCTTGAAGGAATTGAAGAGAGGGTCTACTGAAAGCGTTCAGAATTCCAGTTCCATTATTCCGGGCGAAGGAAGTTTCCCTGATAGTACCCAGTTGTTTTTACCTTTCTGGATATGCGGTTCCCACTGGGAGTTATTGAATTTTATTCTGTCCGGTTTGTGGCTTAACACAAGTTCCATACTACCTTTATGTGCAAATTCAATGATGAGTTTTGAATTTACCCGCTGCACAGAATTAATCTTTATATTGGCATCCAGTATCTGTGGCACCCCATCAATAAGGTTGATACTGAAAAGACGACAATCATGCCCTGGTATATTAATATCAGTGAGTTCCGCAAGAAGGGATGACTCTCCTGACCATATCTCTGTTGCAAGATACTGTGCCTTTGGAAGAGAAAGTTTTTCAATTGTAAGATTGTATGACGCTGATTCTTCACCGAGGTTGAATATTGCTACCGTTCTAACAGGTAAGGATGGAACTTCTTTAAGTAAAGAAAAATGAGGCGTGCAGATAAACCAGATAGATGGACCCCATAGTTGTGCCTTATCCCTGTATTGATAGTCGGCAAAGAAGACATCATCACCGTTGTTGGGGCAGCAGAGTGCTTTTTTAACCCACTTCATACGGGGATGGTCACTGTGGAGATGCAACCATCCAGCAACCTCTACCATTGAGCGGGAAATCAAACAGAAGGTAATGATGGTTTTTACTTCACTATCACTTAACTTCGGAAAGATGCCTATGGAATCACTGTTAGGGATAAAGAGGTCGCCAGTATGTAAGGCAATGCAGGCAGTCGCCCACTGGAAGTTGGTGAGAAAGTTTTCCCAGTTTCCATCACCCACATCAATACCATACCTGTAATTATTGAAGTACTCAGCAAGGAATGGATTAGCCATAGCAATATCACATCCTGACTGCAGATAGCCATCAGAAGGAATCCGCTTCCTTATCTCCTCAAGGAACCATCTGCGCCACTGGTATCCTGATTTTTTCTTTCCCCTCAACAATGGATGGCTGTCTTCAAAAGCATAACTCCAGAAGTCAAGTTTTATCCCCTCAAATCCCCCTTCCTTTGTGAAAAAGTCCAGTGCTTTACATATGTATTCACGAACCTCAGATAAACTGATATCAAGTGGAGAAGCATCAGGGATACGATAACTGTACTCAATAAGCCAGTCAGGGTGTTTTTTAAACAAATCTGTTTGATGATGGACTAAACCACCTATCCAGATAGCAGGTCTTAATCCCTTCTTTTTAATCTCATCAGTGAATGTCTTAAATCCATCAGGAAATTTCTTTCTATCAATACCTTTCTCACCTTCATAAGGAACACCTAATCCGTGGGCAAATTTACTCTCTTTTGCATATCCATCATCTATCTGTATCCACTCCACTGTGGGGAGATTTTCTCTGAGGAAGTCCGCAACAGCGAAGATTCTTTCCTGGTCTATATCACGGCGGACACCATCATTCCAGGAACCCCAGACAACCGTATTTCTATTTGTGGACTTTGCTCCGTAAAGAGGTGGTAGATGTTTTCGCAGAATTTTTATATAGTTTCCAAATAATTTTTCTATGTTATCTGCTTCCTCCGTTACACCTAAATACCATATATCTTCAAGGACATCCTCTGGCTGAAATTCAAGATACTCAATAGACTTAAAAGAAGAGATAATATCCCACTGTATCTGATTTCCTTTATGATGAACAAGATAATTATGGAAGAATACCTGCTGAGAAAGAGAGCCATGCACCAGCCCTCTCTGACTTTTGAGATTTGATATAAGAATTGCAGGAAATGGTTGGTATGGTGAGGCACCTATCCGCTCAGTAACCACACCAGGGTCAGCCCATTTATTACCTGCCACCACATCAAACTCTCCCTCTTTTGCCTTTTCTTTCCTTTGCTGGTCAACCCGTATAATCATCTTTCCATAGATGCGGGGATTTTCAAGGTGATAAAAATAGTCGTCTTCTGGATTCCCACCAAGATTTATGTTTTCCAGCAGCAGTCCTATCTCTTTAAGGGAAACTATACCTTTTGAATGATTGTATATCTTTCTTGATACAACTATCTCTTTTTTTTCATCTTCCTGCCTTAAATAAATATCCTCTTTTAATCCGTTTTTATACAGAAGAGAAAGCTGAGCAGTTTTAGTTTCGGGGATGTGATGCCATGTGCCTTCTACCGGTTTCAATTGCCCTTCGGCAACTACTATATAAGGCGTAATAGAGAGCCCTTGCTGCGATATTATCCCACCAACCCATTTACTGAAAGACCTTATAAATTCCATTTCTCATTAAACTTATCACATTTTTTATTTTACTGCAAGACAATTTAAAATCTCTAAGGCATCTAAAAAATGGAGAGGCAACAGAATAAAATTTAAAGAGATGAACAGAAAATATAAGATTTAACATAAGAATAAAAATAGTGAGAGAAATTAAGTGAAAGTTTCAGTAAAAATTTTCATAGGTATTTTGATAACAGAGGTTATTTTACAAAACTATTTTATTTTTTGTTTCTCTATAAATTCATCCAATAGTAAGGCGCTGAAACAGAATTCATCACTTTTAAGTTTTTGAAGTGTTGCTTTCATTTTCCCACCTAAGTATGCCACACCATCAATAACTGCCACTTTTATTACATTTGACTGGCATTTAGTTTCTTTAACTAATCTTATTGCTTCCATAAATTGATTGTCCTGTGAACCACCAAAGTCGGTTATAAATTTAGCAGTCCCTATTATATATTTGTCATTAATCTTTGCAACAAAATCTAACCCTTTACTCAATTCACTGAATTTACATCTTAACTCATCTTTTGCATAATCTTTCAAAACATTATCCCCGCCTTCTAGAAAAACTATATCAGTAGATTCTCTAAACTCGCCAGAATTTAAAAATTTAAACTTATTTTTAAGCCATTTTCTAAACATCGGACCTATTCTCCTGCTTGCTCTTTTCGGTGCTTCTAACTTTTCTTTCAATTCTTCATAGTCCATTTCGAATAACTTATCACATATTTTTTTAATCGTCTCTGGATTTTTATCAACAGCATCTTCGTAATGGCTCAAAAAACTGATATAGGGATGTTCTATTGGAAATTTAAATCCTTTTTTCTTCAAACGGATCAATTCTTTTACTAAATTAACTCTATCTTTTTTTTGAAAGAGTTGTCCTAACACAGGAGATACTTCTTCAACGATTTTGCCTCTACTAATCTCATCTGGAGGATATACCACCAACAGTCTGTCTAAATAAAAATCGCTCTTCGCTAAACTTATACTCTTCTTAATCCATTCGTTCATAATTTAAAAAAGTGTAAATTGACTTCCATCTTTTGTTAGATTTAACAAAACATCTTTTATACCTTCTATATTCTTTTGTTCTATCAAAATTTTCAATATCTGTTTAGTTTCAACACTCATTAGATGAATCGGAAACGTTTCTAACAATTTTTTAGTTTGAGAGAGTCCTAAGTATTTTCTTATGTAATCAGAGTTCGAATACTTGAAAGTGGTTAGGAACTCACTATCTGTAATATCTCTGAAATACTCAAGCATTAAGTTAAAATAATTTTTCAATAAAACTAAATCTTCCGTCGAAAGTTCAGGAGTTATAAAAATTTGGATAGGGTGAGTACGATATTTTTCTTTTGTGACTATTATTCCATCAACCCCAAACGATTCTTTAACGTTATAAATACCAACCCTCCCCTCCCAACTACCTGTGTCTAGAGTTCTTACAAATAAAGGATTTTTCTGTAATTTCTTATAAAGTTTTTCATTAACAAAATATGTATTAAATTTAAAATACCCATTGGAAAAATTGTTAACATCTAACAATTTTACTTCTTTTGTCCCTTTATTTTTTTCAACCTCGTCTAAAGTCAGATAGAATTTAATTTTTAATGGTGAAGAAGCCCTGTACCGATTCACAAATTCATCAAATTCTCCACCTGCTCTATAGAAGTTTTTAGGAGATAAATTATATTCTTTTTCTGTTATTCGGCTGTTTATTTTCAATGCCTTAAAAATAATAGACCCTTTAAATGTTCCTTTTTTCTTCTCAAAAAAACATATACAGACATTGGTACCTGTGAATTCAAAAATTTTTCTCTCAAATATAATTGCTTTTTTGATATTGTAAAACGGTAAAAAGTCTCTTCTAATTTTGTTGGATACAGAAAAACCAAATAAAAAATTGGTAGGTATTATATAAATCATTTTCTCAAGATTATGTCTTAAATCATTCATAAGGGCAATTTGATATAAATCCTGATATCCCGCATTTGCCCCACAAAAGTATTTTAAGTTTCTTTCAGAGTTTTTCACAATGTATCCCACATAAAGATATGGAGGATTTGTTATATGATAAGGTGGATATTGAAGTGGTTTAATATCTGGGTAGTTCTGTAAAGTATCTCGTAATTGAATATTGTTTTTTGCTATTTCATAAGGAATACCATAATTTTTTGCATTTTCAATGGCCTTTTCAACCATCTCTTTCTGAATATCAAAAAGAAAAATATGTTTCCTGAAAAATTCTATTCTTTTACCTTTAGGGATTGCTTCCAATATTGGTAAAATTAAATTACCTTCACCTGCAAATAGATCTATCCAGCTATAGTTATAAAGAATATCTTTAATCTCTGGAAAAATAAACTGCTTGAAAATATCTACAGAAGTAAGATGTGCCCCAAATTCTCTTCGTTTCTTTTCTATTGAGATATAAGAGGATGTTCCTAAATCTCTAACATAACCAACATTTCTGTCATGTCTCACCAGAATTTTTTCTTCCGTGGATTTATACATATCTTTCTGTTTCATGTTTTTTATTATCATTTTATATTTTTTCCTAATCTTTGTCTATAAAAACCCTGCAAGACAATACTGCTTTTGAACGGAGATATTATAAGTGATAAAATAAGCAAAACAGGAGTGATATATGAAAATCCTTCTTATTTCAGCAAGTCCACGTCTGGAAAAAAGCCAGACATTTATTCTTGCAAAAGAGGTGCTGAACG
>Ga0209204_1002557_pt1 | contig 14726 bp, 11 predicted proteins | sample AD_JPNMR2_MetaG_FD_184425 | JGI IMG/M metagenome (GOLD analysis project Ga0209204, IMG submission 184425) | Active sludge microbial communities of municipal wastewater-treating anaerobic digesters from Japan - AD_JPNMR2_MetaG (SPAdes) (version 2) | ecosystem: Engineered > Bioreactor > Anaerobic...
GTCCAAACTTGTCCGACTGGTTCATGGTCGTACCAAAAACAAACATGGTCATCAAGTCATTGCTGCTTCTCTGGAGGGAGTGATCAATTCCACTGATATTGAAATACTCAAAGGGTGTATGGAACAACTCAAATACTATGGATTGAAAATCCATAGGTTGGATTGCGAATAGAATTCGCCTGAATTTTGACTATAAGTCAATTAAAATGTTAAACTAAAGTTCATTAAAATTATTCAAGAATGAAATTCTCATCTGAATTAGGTTGGCTTTTGTGATGCTCTAAATAGGAATTTATCATCTCATCTGTTACATTGCCTGTACTCCAACATCCATAACCTATCCCCCAAAAATGATAACCCCAATACCGACGATGCAACTCCGGAAATTCCTGCAACAATATCCGTGAACTTCTCCCTTTTAATCGCTTTACTATATCACTTACACTTATTTGAGGTGGATAACTTATATGTAAATGGAGATGATCCTTACTCACTACTCCTTTTAAAATCTCTATGTCCATGCTGTTGCATACCTGACGTATAATATCTCGACAACGTATTTGTATGTCCCCTTGCAATACTGCATAACGATACTTCGTTATCCATACTATATGAAAACTTGCAAACTGTATATACTATGACTGCCTTGCCGATTATCCATCTCATTTTTTATGGCAAATTTAATAAGAGTTTTATTAAAACTAAAGTCTTGCACTAAAAGTGCATAGTTTTAAACTAACGTTCTTGAAAAATAAATTTTTTAAAAAACTAAAGAAAACGCTTTTTTAAACAAAATCAAATAATCAACTGTTATTGTAACAATAATTTGAAATATTCTTTATTTACTTGAAAATTTTTCTTCAAACCATTTTTTTATGTCTTCAGATATATTAGATGAAATTACCCAAAGTGAATATAAATATGGTTTCACTACCAATATAGATACCGAAATCATTCCTCCTGGCATAAATGAAGATATTATTAGACTGATTTCTTCTAAAAAAAACGAGCCTGAATGGTTACTCAATTTTAGATTGAAAGCTTATCGTCATTGGCTTACTATGAAAATGCCTACCTGGGCTCATTTAAAAATTCCACCCATTGATTTTCAAAAAATATCTTATTATGCAGCTCCACGAAAAAAAAGTCCGAAAAGCATGTATGAAATTGATCCAGAACTTATTAAAACTTTTGAAAAATTAGGAATTCCACTTGAAGAGCAAAAAGTCTTAACCGGCATGGCAGTAGATGCCATCATGGATAGCATTTCTGTAAAAACTACCTTTCAAGAAAATCTGTCAGAATTAGGCATCATTTTTTGTTCTATTAGTGAAGCAATAAAACATCATCCTGATTTGGTTCAGAAATATTTGGGATCAGTGGTTCCGTATAGTGATAATTTCTTTGCCTCTTTAAACAGTGCAGTTTTTAGTGATGGTTCATTTGTTTATATCCCTAAAGGAGTACGTTGTCCAATGGAGCTTTCGAGTTATTTTCGAATCAATGCCAATAATACCGGTCAATTTGAAAGAACCTTGATTATTGCCGATCAAGATAGTTATGTTTCTTATCTGGAAGGATGTACCGCTCCCATGCGGGATGAAAATCAATTGCATGCAGCCGTTGTGGAAATTGTGGTTTTAAAAAATGCTGAAGTAAAATACTCTACCGTACAAAACTGGTATCCTGGTGATAAAGAAGGAAAAGGTGGGGTTTTTAATTTTGTAACAAAACGAGGTATTTGCAAAGAAGAAAATGCAAAACTTTCGTGGGCACAAGTTGAAACAGGCTCTGCTATCACATGGAAATACCCCAGTTGTATTTTGCAAGGGGATTCTTCCAGTGCTGAATTTTATTCTGTTGCTGTAACCAATCATTATCAGCAAGCTGACACAGGCACAAAAATGATTCATATAGGTAAAAACACTCACAGTCATATTCTTTCAAAAGGAATTTCGGCTGGTTATGGTCAAAATAGCTACAGAGGACTGGTGCAAATGTCAAAAAATGCAGACAATGCACGAAATTATTCTCAGTGCGACAGTTTATTGCTGGGTGACAAATGTGGTGCTCATACTTTCCCCTATATGGATGTGAGCAACGAAAGTGCTATTGTAGAGCATGAAGCAACAACTTCAAAAATCAGTGAAGATCAGATTTTTTATTGCAATCAGCGGGGTATTTCTACCGAAAATGCCATTGGGCTAATTGTAAACGGTTATGCCAAAGAAGTTATTAATAAATTACCGATGGAATTTGCCGTTGAAGCACAAAAATTATTGCAAATAACACTCGAAGGTTCAATTGGATAATATATGAATGGTTGAAAAGAAGAAAATTATTTTTTAAATTTATTGAAAATCAATTTATTGTTGTTTGAGTGAAAAAATAAATGATATGCTTGAAATTAGAAATTTGTATGCAAATATTAATGGGAAAGAAATACTAAAAGGTGTAAATTTAACCGTAAAAGCAGGTGAAGTTCATGCCATTATGGGACCAAATGGAGGTGGAAAATCAACCCTTGCATTAGCTATTGTAGGTTATCCTGGAGTAGAGGTAACGAAAGGTGAAATTATTTTTGATGGGAAAAACCTACTGGAAATTTCGCCCGAAGATCGTTCCCACGAAGGAATTTTCTTAAGTTTTCAGAATCCTGTAGAAATTCCTGGCGTAAGTATGGTTAATTTTTTACGCACTGCTTTAAATGAACATCGGAAATATAAAAATTTAGAACCTCTTTCGGCTGCCGATTTTCTGCGTTTGATGCGTGAAAAAAAAGAATTGGTGGAAATGGACAATAAATTAACAAATCGCTCTGTTAATGAAGGTTTTTCAGGAGGCGAAAAGAAGCGGAATGAAATTTTTCAGATGGCTATGCTCGAACCACGACTGGCAATTCTGGACGAAACAGATTCGGGCTTAGACATTGACGCCTTACGCATTGTGGCAAATGGAGTGAATAAATTGAAACGTCCTGATAATTCTATTATTGTAATCACTCATTATCAACGTTTATTGGATTATATTGTTCCTGATTATGTTCATATTTTTTATGACGGACGCATTGTGAAAACAGGAGATAAAACACTGGCAGCCGAACTTGAAGAAAAAGGATACGACTGGATTAAAAAAGAATTGGAAGAAAAAGAACTTCAATATTAAACGTGAAAAATATCAGATTTTTAATTTGACAACGAAAAATGTTTTGAATATTACAAATCCTTATGGCACAACAATATATAGACTTTTATAAAAGTTATCAGCAAGATATAAAATCACATTCAGCAATTTTGTTGAATGCTTTTCGAGATGAAGCTTTTGCTAAATTTGAAAAATTAGGCTTTCCTACCGCTAAGCTTGAAGATTACAAATACACTGATATGAAAGAACCTTTGACAGTGGATTATGGCTTAAATATCAATCACTTGCCAATTCCTGTAAATCCTTATAAAGTATTTAAGTGCGATGTTCCTGGCATACGTTCTTATTTATATTTTGTAGTCAATGAAGTTTTTTATCCTGTGACTTCGACTTCGAATCAGCAATTTCCAGAAGGTGTGATCATTGACAGCTTAATGGGAGCTTCAGAGAAATACCCTGAACTGGTAGAAAAATATATTGGTAAATTAAGCAGAGAAAAAAATGACGGCTGGATTGCATTTAATGAAACGTTTGCTCAGGATGGTTTTTTTATGTACATTCCAAAAAATGTTAAACTGAAAAAACCAGTGCAACTAGTAAATATTCTACATTCCAATGTCGATTTAATGGCAAATACACGCAATTTAATTATCATTGAAGAGGGTGGAGAAGCTCAATTGCTGGTTTGCGATCACACAATGGATAACGTGAAATTTTTCTCAAATCGTTTGACGGAAATTTTTGTTGGTGAAAATGCCCATTATGAGCATTATCATCTGGAAAATGTACATCAACAAACTACCAATGTTTCTACTTTATTGGTTAATCAGCAGACTTCTTCAAAAGTGCTCGCTAATATTATCACTTTGCATAATGGTATCACACGGAATTCCATTGAGGTAAACATAGATGGTGAATTTTGCGAAACTTTACTTACAGGAATGGTTATAGGCGACAAAACCCAGACAGTTGATAATTTTACTTCTATTGTTCATAAAAAACCTAACTCGCAAAGTAACGAATTATTCAAATATATTCTTGATGAAAATTCAAAAGGTGCCTTTAGTGGAAAAATATATGTAGCTCCACATGCTCAAAAAACTTTTGCTTATCAAAACAACAGAAATATTTTGCTGAGCAAAAATGCCAGAATGCGATCCAAGCCTCAATTGGAAATTTATGCAGATGATGTAAAATGCTCTCACGGAGCAACTATTGGTCAATTGGATGAATTGGCAAAATTTTACATGCAAAGTCGTGGCATTTCTGAAGCTGAAGCTCGTTTCCTGTTGATGTTTGCTTTTACTAATGATGTCATAGAAAACATCAAAATCGAAGCACTGAAAGGAAGGATGCGATTGCTCATTGAAAAGCGTTTGAGAGGAAAATTAGCCTATTGCGAAGGCTGCATGATTTAATACTGAGTTGTAAAAATAAAATTTGATTTGAAATAACTTGACGTTGACATCAAGGAATATACAAAATGTTGTTTTTCAATAGGAAGCTTTGTGCAAGACTGCGTTTTCTTTTTGTTACAAGAAATATTTAATTTTAAACATTCTGGTGATTTCGCTTCGCTTCAATTGTCTTGGCATAAATCATATTCTCTTACGATAAGTTATCAAGACGTAAAACAATATTCTCTATAAAAATCCTCGTTTTCTTGCCTCATGTATTCCCTATCCATCACATCAAACCTATTGATTCCCTACTATTTTCGATTTATTTCTCCTTTTTGAATACAATTTGATATTAAATCGTAAATTCAAATAATTCATTTTGATAATTTTGGCTTAAAATTTGAAATTAAATTCTAATTTTGTCAATAGCAAAAAGTAACCTTACATTCTTTGGGTTACGTATTTTTTGTGATATGTTCAAATTTTTTAAAAATTTCAATTACAAAAGTTAATGAGTGATTTTTTTAAAAAAAATATTTTTACGCGATATAACTGTTCTTCCGGACTTGTATTTTTCCTTTTCTTTGTCTATTGTGTTGAGGTGTCAGCTCAAAATGGTTATGAAATTGGTAAAATCAAATTTAACGGTAACAAGTCTTTCAGCAAATCTGAACTATTAAAACAAACAACCTTGCACGAAACAAAATGGTTAGACAAAGTACTTTCCAAAAAAAAACCGGTTATTTATAATGAAAATTTTATCCAATCAGACATTGATCGGTTAGTTCGTTTTTATCAATGCGAAGGTTTTTTAAATGCCAGCGTGGAACTTGACTCCGTGGCTCAAAACGATAAAAAGGAAAAAGTGGATTTATATTTTAAAATTGTGGAAAACAAGCCCGTGCTGGTTGGTGAAGTAAAGATAAAAATTGAAGATAGTTTAAAAGTAAAAAAAGATTCTTTCTTTTTACCTTTCAGAAAAAGAATGCTCACTGTTTCAGGAAAACGTTTTTCAGATCAGAAAATCTATAATGATATTAATCTTATTAAAGATTTTTTTCAAAATAAAGGTTTTGCTTATGCAGAATGTGACCAACAAATTCATTTACAACCAGATTTGAGTAAGGCAGATGTGATTTTTTCCGTTAAATTAAATGAAAAATGTTTTTTTGGAAATACAACCATTGAAGGTAATAAATATGTAAAAGACCAATTGATTTATCGCCAATGTACTTTTGATTCCGGACAGGTTTTTAACAAAAAGAAAATTGATAAAACACGAAAACATTTATTTGATTTACAGCTTTTTAGAATTATTTCTCTCCAACCTCTGCTGGATAATACAACCAAAAGAAATCCTATTCCTGTGAAAATTAATGTCGAAGAGACTTCCCGTTTAAGTACAGAATTTGGCATCGGTTATGGCACAGAAGATGAATTTCGAGCTTTTGTTGATGTCAGTTATCGTTCCTTATTTGGCGATGCCTCACGTCTTCATCTGTATTTAAAACATTCGTCGTTAGAACCTTATCATGCCAGTTTGAGCTGGATACAGCCACAATTTTTTTCAAAAAATTTTTCATTTTCAGTTTATCCTTTTTTGCTTCGCCAGAAAGAACCAGGCTATAACATTCAAAGTTATGGTGTAAATTTGCCTCTCACCTACTCTATTTCCGAAAAAATGAATACTTCTTTTGGTTATTATATGGAAAATGTGAAACAATATGAAGGCACTACAAATGGTGATTATATTAATCCTGAAAGCAAAGATTATTTGTATGATAAATCCGGCTTGATGTTTTCTTACAATTTTAATAATTCTTATCCACTGACTTCTCCTGTCCGTGGAAATGTGTTCAATGCCAGTGTAAAAATGAACGGTTACATTTTTCATAGTGATTTTAATTATGTACGTTGCAGTTTTGATGCAAGAAGATATGACCAGATTGATAACTTTTCATTGGCTGGACGTATCTTGATTGGCGGAATTTTGTCTTCAGATAGCAGTAAGTTTGTTCCAGTAGAAGATCGTTTCTATTCTGGTGGCAGTAATTCTATTCGAGGTTGGGGAAGGTCTCGTTTGGGTCCTTTGCGTGATGATGGTTCACCTCTGGGTGGGAAAAGTGTTTTGGAAATGAGTGTAGAGGTTCGACATCGGTTATTCTGGCTGCTGGAAGGAGCTTTGTTTTTTGATGCAGGAAATGTATGGTCTTCTTCTTTTCACTATCCATTCAATCAATTGGCTTATACGGCTGGCGGTGGTTTACGGATTAATTCGCCAATTGGTGTAGTAAGACTGGACGTAGGATTTCCATTATGGAATGCAAAAAAATCACCACAAGTATTTCTCAATATTGGTCAAGCTTTTTAGCAAAAATGAAAAAAGTAATAAAATATATTTTGCGAATTTTAGGCTGGATAATGGCAAGTATCATCATTTTATTGGTGCTTGCTGGATTGTTGATACAAACACCTTTTGTAAAAACAAAAGTGATTGATTTTGCTGAGAAACAAGTAAATAAATCTCTTTTTGCAAAATTGGAAGTACAAACTTTGAAAGGAAATTTTTTCACACATTTACAGTTAAAGGATATTTCTCTTATTTCAAAAAATGACACGATTCTTTCCGCTTCGTCATTGAATGTAAAATATCAATTACTGCCTTTGCTGCACAGAAAAATTGTTGTCAATGAAGTCAGTTTGGAACAACCTCATATTTTTCTTGTTCAGTTTGCGGATTCAAGCTGGAATTTTCAAAAAATAATAAAGCCTCAACCACCCAAAAAAGAAAAAGGAAAACCTTTTGAAATGTTGATTGATATTCATCATTTTTTGCTTGATGAAGCCTCAATTAATATCCAGGCGTTTAATAAACAATTGCCGCAACAAATTGCTCATTTCAATATCGAATTAACAGGTAGCTACCAGCAAAACCATTTAGCTGTAGATTTGAAAAAATTGAATTTGAAAGCTTTAAAACCAGATTTGCAAATAAAAAATTTAAGTTTTCAATTTGCAATGGCAAACAAAATTTATAAACTCAAAAATTTCACATTGCAAACTGCTAAAAACAATCTTTATGCTGATGGAGAAATAAATCTTGATTTTTCTAAAAACTCATTTTTTCATTTAAAAACTACACACCTGAATTTCAATGAGTTTGAAGCCTTTTTACCGAAAGATTTTCAACTAAAAGTAAAGCCAGATTTACAACTTTCTGCCCAATTGACTCAAGAAGAATTGCAATTGCTTTTATTGGTAAAAGAGCAACAACAAAAAATTGATCTTCAAGTGGTTTCCCCTTCTTTTGCCAGTGCGCTTCGCTCAACAAAAAAAATGGAACCAGCTTATTTAATTCATCTGAATTTTCAGCAAATAGATCTTCGTCAATGGTTGACAAATTCTTCTCTCAACATAAAGCTGAATGGTAAAATACAGGCTCAAGGTAGTGGATTGAACCCACATTCGATGCAAACTAATCTTAAAGGTGAATTGACACAATCTGTCATAAACAATAATTCCAGAATTGAAAATTTGAATTTCAATTTTAATTTGCAAAAAGGAAATCTGAAAGGTACGCTCACAGGAAATAGTAATTTTGGCATGCTTTCCTTAACGACTTCTGTTGATTCTGTTTTGGGTGAATATCCTCAGTACCAACTTGATTTACTGACACAACATTTGAATCTGGCCATGCTAACGGGTCAAAATAACTTAAACAGCGATTTATCTTTACAGTTATTACTGAATGGAGCAGGCTTAAAGCCAGAACAAATCAATGCGAATACTGAAATACATTTCTCACCCTCTACCATCTATGGACTTAACTTACAATCATTTTTTTCAAAAATATATTTTCAACATCAAAATATTATCATTGACACACTTTCGGCAGCGACGCAAACAGCTCATTTAAATCTGAATGGGAATTATCATTTAAAAAAAGCATCAAACCTGAATTTGCAATGTTCACTTGATAGTGCCAGCGAACTTAAAAAATTTGTTGATCTTCCTTCGCTGGAAACTGCTGTACAACTGCAAGCTCATCTGGAAGGAATGCCGAAAAATTGGATCGCACAAATAAATGTCAGTCTTTTCAATACTCAATTCCAGTCTTATCGTCTTAAAAATCTCACTGTTTCAGCAAACGGAAAAATTCATTCAGCAAAAAATTATGATGTGAAAAGCAAAATTGAGGCTCAAGGCTTAAATTTAAATAATATGCCTCTGGACGAAATCAATGTAACTGCAGAGCTCAAGCCGCAAGATATTGGTCTGGAAGCGCAAATAAATGGAAAAGATTTTTCTACCTCTTTTCATTCTGTTGTTCAAATGGAACAAGCGATTCGTATTGGTTTATCAGACTGGATATTGAAATACAAAGATTTACAATGGGGACAAGATGCTGATACTGCTTTCGTGAAACTGGATAAAAACGAATATGAAATCAACCATTTAAAACTTTTTGCTTATGGAAATGATACCCTGCCAAGTCTTTCCATAAATGGCAAAATACAAACAAAAGGCACGGAAAATTTAAATGTTTCATTGAACAACATTGACTGTCAAAAAATGATTACTTTGTTTTCTCCAGGACTGGCAATAAATGGTCTATTGAACGTAAATGTTGATTTAAAAGGCAATGCAACTTCGCCCATTTTAAATACCAAAATGAATATTGACAATTTTTCCTATCAAAATTATAAATTCAATAACTTTGAAGCAACGGCTGATTATGAAAAAAAAATCTTGACTGCAAATGTAAAAATGATTCCACAGGATAGTGGACAATTGCTGATAAAAGGAAAACTTCCTATACAGTTTCGGCTTGACACAATGCAATTTAGCTTGCTTTCTAAAAAAACCGATCCTGTTAACTTGCAACTTTCTATAGAAAAATTTCCGCTGGCAGTATTGCATATGTTTTTACCGAAAGCCGAAATTGATGGTTTTATTGAAAGTAATGTAGCAGTAAATGGCACTGTTTCAGAACCTAATCTGGAAGGTCAACTCAATATTACAGACGGAAAATTATTATGGAAACAATATGGAATTAATTATCCAATAATATTAACCAATCTGGAATTTCAGAATAATAACATAAAACTGGATACTTTCTTGATAAAAAGTCAGAAAGGTTCCATGCTGGCAACTGGAAATGTTCAGTTGATTCCGCCACTGAATAATTTAAAAATAAATGATGCTGGAATGAAAGTGGAATTTAACAATTTTGAGCCGATCAGTCATAAATATTACAACATGGAATTATCAGGAAATGCTTCTCTTGCCACCAATCAGGATAGTTCTTATTTTTCAGGTGAAGTTACCATTCCACGTTCAGAATTTTATTTGCCTGCTGTGATGCGATTAATCGGTCAAACTTCTGTTCCTGAAATGCCCAAACCTTTGTTGGTTGAAGAAATTGAAAAAATGCAGCCAGGCGATTCCATAATCATTAAATTAAGACCAGACACTTCAAAACAAATGTCAAAAAAAAGTAGCGTGATGCTTCCCAATTTGCAAGGGAATATACGAGTAAAAATTCCGCACAATACCTGGATAAAAGATGACAATATGCGTCTGGAATTGTCTGGTGATGTGGAATTTATGAAACACTACAATTTCTTCGAACTTTTTGGTTCTGTAGAAGTGGTAAGAGGACAATATAATTTGTTAGGAAAAGTTTTTGTAGTGGAATCAGGGACCGTTACCTTTGCAGGTGGAGAAAAAATTAATCCCATCCTGGATTTAAAAGCAAGTTATACCTTTCATGATCAGGCAAGAGCACAACGAAAATTGGTGATTCAAGTAACGGGTGAAACTTCTTTGCCAGAAATTGCTTTTACACTTGATGACGAACCTATTAGTGAAGGCGATGCTGTTTCCTATATTTTGTTCGGTACACAACTCGATGCTATTTCCTTTGATCAACAAGCAAGCATAAACGAAGGACTGAGTAGCTCAGGCTTGGCTAAAACAGCAATTGGCTCTTTCGTCTCTTCTGAAATCACTAAATTATTGGGAAGTGCGTTTAATGTAGATTATGTAGAATTCAAGAGTAAAGGTTCCCTGAGTAACGGCTCATTTGTAGTTGGAAAATATCTTACCAATAATTTGTTTTTGAGCTATGAACGAAATTTCGGTAATTTCATCAAAGAAGAAAATGTAAGTGAATACGAGGTAAAAGTCGAATATGAACTGTTTCATTTTCTTTTTCTACAATTAACCAGTTCTCCTTTACGAAATGGTGTAGATATTGTTTTTAAGATAAATTCAAAATAGATTAAAAGATGCAATAATTTCTTCTTGTTTTTTAGATAATATTAAGGTGGATATTTTTGTTTTAGTTTTTTGAAAAAACCCTTATTACAAAGCGAGGAAATCCTTTGTGGAATTCCCTCGCTTGTTAAAGAAAAATTTGATAATTTAATTTTTGTCTTTTGGCTGCGGTGCAATTAATTTGTAGCCTTTCCCATGAATGTTAATGATGGCTACATTCGGATCGTCTTTCAACAGTTTACGAAGCTTGGTAATGTAAACATCCATGCTGCGTGCATTAAAATAATTGTCGTCTACCCAAATAGTTTTTAAAGCATAATTGCGTTCTAAAACATTATTCATGTTGGCAGCCAATAAAGTGAGTAGTTCTGACTCTTTGGTAGTCAGTTTTTTAGTTTCCCCATTGATGGTAAGCAGTTGTTTTTGGGTATCAAAAGTGTAGTTACCGATTTGATAAACCGTTACTTCTCTGGCTTTTTCGCCTCTGATTCTACGCATAATGGATTCAATACGATAGAGCAATTCCTCCATACTGAATGGTTTTGTAATAAAATCATCAGCACCTAACTTGAATCCTTGAAGAATATCTTCCTTCATTGATTTTGCAGTAAGGAAAATGATGGGTACATTACTGTTGATAGCACGAATATCAGCAGCCAGTGTGAAGCCATCTTTTTTTGGCATCATTATATCCAATATGCATAAATCGTATTTATTATGCGTAAAAGCTTTATAACCAGCTTCACCATCTAACATAAGATCTACATCATAACCTTTTGATTGTAGATACTCTCTTAATATCATGCCAAGATTTTCATCATCTTCGCACAATAAAATTTTAGTTTTTTCTTCTGTCATTGTTTTTGTTTTTTTAGAGTTGGTAATGTAATAGTAAATTTAGTTCCGATATTTGGTTCGCTTTCCACTTTAATAGTTCCATTGTGATCCGTTACAATTTTTTTTACATAAGCTAATCCTAACCCAAACCCTTTAACATCATGCAAATTGCCTGTATAAACCCGATAAAACATATCAAATATTCTTTTCAGGTCTTCTTTTCGGATTCCGATACCGTTATCTTCTATACTGATACAGATATTGTCCTTTTCATTCCATGTTTCAATGGTTAAAATTAAAGGTTTATCTCCAGTGTATTTTTGGGCATTGTCCATTAAATTAAAAATAACATTAGTAAAGTGGACTTCATCGATCAGAGCTAAGTCGTCTGTAGCATTTAACTTCGAAATTATTTCGCCACCCTTACTGGTAACTCTTAATGAAAAGCTTTTGATAACATCTTGAATCAATGAGTTTATATGAATTTCACTCAAGTTTAACATTGCTTTTTCTTTCTCAAAAAGTGCCATCTGTAACACTTTTTCTACCTGGAAACTTAATCGTTTGGTCTCATCACGAATAAGGCCTGCCAAATGTTGTAGTGTTTCTGGTGTTTTTACAATATTGGGGTCTTGCAACATTTGTGATGCTAATGAAATGGTAGCAATGGGTGTTTTTAATTCGTGAGTCATAGTATTTACAAAATCATTTTTCATAGTATTTAATTGCTTTTGCCTGAAAATGATAATGATAGTTACAATAAAAATTACCAGTATCAAAATCACTAAAACAATTGAAGGTAGCAACATATTCATTGAATGCAAAATGTAACTTTGTTTTGTGGGAAAAATCACCTGCAAATAATAAGGATGACTGGTTTCTTCGAACGGAAAAAGTTTTTGAGAATATACATTTTTTGGATTAACTTCCTCATTTTTAGTCGTTACATTAGTCTTTTTATAAATTGTTCTGCCTTGTTTGTCAACAATAGAATAATTAAATGGTAAATTTACGCCATTATTATTTAAAATGTTTTCGAGAATTTCATTAAGCTCATCAAAATTAACTCTTTCTGAAATATCTTTATTTTCTACTTCTTTTAACCATCTAAAAACTGCTTGATCTAAAATAGTTTTTGATCGGGAAAATTTTTCAAAAAACTTTTTTTGCAATTCATGCGAGGTCTCTTCAATAGTGGATTTCCCTTGTCTGGTAGACAACTGAATTTTAGCAAGTTCTTTTGATTCCTGAGCTAATTTTGAATTTTGTGTTAAATTAGTTTCTTTATCTTTTAACTGTAACTGTTCGTTAGTAAAATTTAATTTTTTGTTATTTTCTTTCGTTTTATAATCTGGTTCGTCTAATATTTGTCCTAAATATTGTAATGCCTCATTTTCTTCTACCAATCTCACTGTTTGGAATAAACTTCGTTGTACATTTTCATCAAACTGGTTCTCAATCATTTCAGCATTGATCTTCACATAGCGAATTTGTAGCAAAATTAAACCTACAAATGTAACAACCATTGAAATAATCAATATCCAAATAGTTCTTTTCTTCATAATGAAACAAATTTACACTAAATATAAATATTTAAGATAATTTTTCATAATATTTAACATAATTATATTAAATACAACAAAAATGAAATTTTTTATTATTGAAAATTGATATTTTTTATATAATAAACATTATTCAAAGTATTTTAGTTTAATGAAACTTATTTTTAGTATGATAAGTTTCAAATGTAATTTAAAATCAAGTAATTGAGTAAGAATAATATTTAAAAAAATTCTATCTTCCTCCACTGAAAATAAAAAAACTAACTAAAAATTAATTTTGCCTCTTCAAAAAACTTTTATAAACTTTAATTTATAAAATTAAATGTTTTAAAAGTAAACTTTACAATTTTTATGCCAATTGATAGTCTCAAGTAGAATGGAAAGTTTTCAATTAGATTCATTCATTGGTAGGGATAAATCCAGAATAATTGGTTTTTAAACTTCTCCTAATAGCAAAAAAGTTTTTTGAAAGAACAAACTAATTAGGCGTAAATTCAAGTAATTAATGCAACTTTTTAAAGGGAAATAAAAGGTAAAGGAAAATTATTTATCAAGACAAAAGAGAAAAACGTTTTTCTCTTTTGTCTTGAAGGAATAAATGCTTTACTTTGTCTTTTTTCTATAAAAAGTTACAAAGAAGCATTTAACCGTAGAATAAAAGTATAAATTTGGGCAATGACCCAACAAGTATGGAAACAAAAAGATATAGCATTAGCTATCAGGAAAGATAAATCGGTTGTATCGCGTGAACTAAATCGTAATTGCAATAATCGAGACAGGGAATATAGAGCAGATTTGGCACAACGCAAATACGAAAACAAGTAAAAGAATAAGCCTAAACATATCCGCTTTACAGAAGAAGTAAAACAATATGTAGAAGAATGCCTTGCAAAGGATTTCAGTCCTGAACAGATAGCAGAAAGAGCCAACGTAGATGGAAGAATATATGTTATTCCTAAACGTATTTATATGTGTGGAAAGATAAGAATGAAGAAGGTAATCTTTTACTCATTTGCGACACAAAGGATATAAATACCAAAAACGAAGAAATGCAAAAGATACCAGAGGTATTATTAAAGATAGAGTGGATATAGGTCAACGACCTGAGATTGTTGCTAAGAAAGAAAGATGGGGTAAACTGAAAATAGATACACTGATAGAGCAAAATCATAAAGGAGTTTTGCTAACGATCAATGAAAGGGTGAGTAGTATAATTATTATTGAAAACTGAATGGTAAAGATGGTAAAGATGCTAAAGAACTTGCTCAAAAAGTCATAGAATGATTGTTGCCTTATAAAAAATATGATTCATACGATCACATCCGATAACGGTAAGGAGTTTGCCGAACATAAAATGATCAGCTCAGAATTGAAAGTGGACTTCTTTTTTGCCAAACCCTATCATTCATGGGAAAGAGGAGCTAATGAAAATACAAACGGACTTATTCGTCAGTATTTTCCTAAAAAAACTTCTTTTGAAAATCTTTCTGATCAGGATATAAAG
>Ga0209204_1002559_pt1 | contig 14715 bp, 10 predicted proteins | sample AD_JPNMR2_MetaG_FD_184425 | JGI IMG/M metagenome (GOLD analysis project Ga0209204, IMG submission 184425) | Active sludge microbial communities of municipal wastewater-treating anaerobic digesters from Japan - AD_JPNMR2_MetaG (SPAdes) (version 2) | ecosystem: Engineered > Bioreactor > Anaerobic...
TATATAAGAAATACAAGCAAGCCAAATGATTTCCAAAAGGAGATATTTGATAAACTTAACCTCAATGGGAAAATAATCAATAAAAAAATCACAATAGTAGAATAAGTTGTAGGTACCATTAAAGAATCAAAAATCGATATAACTATCGATGTTTAAAGAAGATACGAATTTTATTATGATAAAGTTGGGTTGATTTTTTTCTCTCTTCTTAAAATTTAGCTTGGGATAAAACTGCCCTTATCAAAATAAATCTATTTTTTAAAATTTAGATTGAGAATTAATATTTAAACTCAAGAGATGCTCTAAATGTATGAGGCCTTACCGAGTCTATATTATAGTCAGCACCATCTATTGCCCATAAAGTTGGTTCATAACTCAAAGTAAATTCAATATATTTATTATTAAAATTAGCACCGATTTCCATAGAAATTTTATTTTTTTGGTCATAAGCAAGATTAAAATTAGAATTTGGCATTTTTAGACTAAAATTATAAACAAATGGTTTATAGAATAACTCAAATTTTTTGAGTCCTTTCCATATAATATTAAAATAAGCTCTCTCTTTTAAACCTAAATTATATGAATCATAATAAATTTCAAAATTATTATACAAGGTAAACCAGATATCCACCCTCTCATCAATATAATTAAAAGGGGCAATACTAAATTTTATTCTGTTCATTTCGCTTAAATAATAGTTAAAACCAGACTTATAATATGTATTGATTATTTCTGGTGAAAATAATATATTATTTTTAACAGTAAAATATATAAATTTCTGTTTACTTCTTAGTATCAATTCTATTTCTGGATCTACACCAATATAAAGATGGCTGAAAAAATTTATATTTTTTATCCCAGAAGGAACATTTAACCCATTATCTTTATCAAAAATATCCCATTTAAAAGAGACAGGTATACCAAAGGTAATAGAAGATCCTTTTAGGAAAGTATCGCCAAACTCAAATCCTATTTTAACACCAATATTTGATAAACTATTGAATTCTTCAAAAAAGAAATAGTAATCTGTATTTATCTTTTTTCTATCAATTTTCATCTGAAAATCTGACATAACATAAGGGCCAAAGATAAATTTTTTATTAGAAAAAGTCTCTATTCTTACAAAAGCATCAATCTCTTCTGTGATTCTTGGGGTATTCTTATCAGGTCCAATGTCTATCTGAGAAGGATCATCTGATGTATCAATAATAGACATCTCTACTTCTGTTTTAGCACTAAGATTTAAAGTAAAATAATCACTATATTTTTTTTTATTATCTTTCTGTGTTTGTTCATTGTCATCCTGAGAAAAAACTATAAAATTCATTAATAAAAATAAAAACATCACAAATTTTTTCATTGAAACATCTCCTTTTAAAATCTCTTAAATTCATCAAGATAAATAAATATCTTTTATTAAAAAAATTACTAGAAAAACAAAGAGGAATATTATTTAATTATAGCACTTAATTTATAAAAAAACAAGTAATAACACAATATTTTATATATAGCAAGATATCTTTTGTCAAAAAACAATGCATACAATTTTTATATCAAATTTTCTTTGATAAAAAATTTTCTTAATTTAGATATTAACAAAATTTTAATTTGTAAGTTATCTTACATCTATATGGAAATTAATTTTACATCAGTATAAGGCTAAGTCTGTTTCTCTTTTGATCATAAAAAAATTATAGGTGTGTCCCTCTTTTAATTATAACTATAAAAAATTTATAGGTCTGTCCCTCACTTTAATTTTTTTTAAAAAAAACTAAATTTTTTCTCAAAAATTGTAAAGGATTTTCTTAAAAATTTTGTGATTAATATATAGAAAAATACTTTTTTAAAAGAAAGGAGGATTTTTTATGAGAAGAAATAGAATATTAAAAAAGGGGGCTAGCTATTATATTACCTGTACAATCAACAGGGACAGACCTGAATTAAAGCCCATCTTCGTCCGCGAAATGCTATTATTAACTTTAAAACAGGCAAAGAAGAAATTTAGATTCTCACTTCTAAATTTTGTATTTGTCTATACCCACTGTCATTTTATTATAAGACCCAAAAGAGGGGAAAATCTATCAAAAATAATGCAGTGGTTACTGGGAACATTCGCTGTTAGATACAACAAAAGATTAAAAATAAGAGGAAAAGTATGATTTGATAGATTTAAGAGTGAATTAATAGAAAAAATTGAGGATTTTGTAAAAAATTTTAAAAAGGTAAATGATAATCTAAAGAAAAATAAAATTCAGGAATCATTAGAAAATTATATTTTTTGTGGGCTTTTTTATTTTAAGAATAAAAATTTTGAATTTCTTGATAGATTGCCTCTATTACTGGAATTTTTGATATGAAATAAAAATTATTATTTAAAAAATTTTTGTTATAATTACAAGATTTTATTCGCTTAAAATAACAATTATTTTATTATATTTAGTGAGATATCTAAAGTAGATCCCTTAAAATCAGAATTGAATATCTCTTTAAACAGAGAAGATTTATCTACATTAAAAAATCTTTTTATTAATTTTAAATAAAAAAAATTACTTTTTTTAAAATTATTATACTAAAATCTAAAAAAATGTGCTATCATTATATATAAGGATATAAAGATAATATGATAGTATTGTCGATTATTAGGATAATATGGAAAGGAAAATTTATGAGAAAAATTATATTTTTTTTATTATTTATAACAATTAATATTAGCGCACTAGAAAATAAATTTTTTACAGAACTCTCTTATAAAAAAATAGCAACATTTAATGATGCAATAACATTAATGAGGCTACTTTATAATGAAAATGATAATAATTCTACATTTATTGATAATGTAATATGGGCTGCGAGTAAGAAACTTTTTAGGGTTACATTACCTATAACAGAAGATCAGGTAAATCCATTAATAACAAGAAAAGAATTGTCGTACTGGATATGCGGGGTTTTAAATCTTGCTGGTAATAAAAATAATGAAACAAGGCTTGGTAGATATCAGTCATATAAGTTATGTGTTAATTTAGGGATAATTGATGCTGGAAGAGGAGCTGATGATAATCTTTCTGGATGGGAGTTACTTAATGCTTTTGCCTATCTAGATTATTATGTCAGATATAATAAAATAACTACAAGAGAAGATAAAATTGAAAAATTGGAAGAGGATTATCAATATTTTCCAGAATGGAGAAAAATATTATATAAAGAGTTTGATGAGCAAAGAGAGGCAGAAAGAAGGGAGAGAGAGGCAAAGAAAATAAAAAAACAAAATAAACAACAAAAAGATACTGAATTTGAACAAAAGTTTAAGAAAGATAATAAAGATAAAAAGTTAAATGATGTTACTTCAGATTCTGAGATAATAGAAAATATAATAGAGGAATAAATATGAATAGACAAAAAATAATAACCATAGTTGTTTTTTTTATCTTTTTATTTATAAATATTTATGCTAATGATGAAACTACGGATCAAAAAGATAGCAAAGAGAAAAAGAATATTTTTGATAAAGAGTATGTTCCAGAAGAAAAGTTAAAAGAACCATCGGTTCTATTTAATATGGGTGGGGATATAATATTAAGATCAAGAATAGAATTTGGTCAGAATGGGCAATATTTTGAAACACTGAGTACTGGTGGTTTTAAACCAGTGCCAAATGATAAATGGATTGGCTTGTTTGATACAAAAATATGGAGTAGAATAGTATTTGAAAAAGAGTCATTTTTACATATTGGGATAAAGGGGATTTTTAAATTTACTGATAATTATATAGTGCCAGCCTTTACTTTTGATGAGTTATATCTTACCTGGAGATATCCCATTGGTAAACTTACCTTAGGTAGAACTATTTATAGCCTTAAGGCTGCAACAATATTCTCTGGTCCTCTTGATGGAATAGAGTTATACATTACAGTCCCATATCTTAATTTTAAAACATTTTTAGGTTACGCTGGATTTTTGGGATTATTTCATCCCTATTTTAACCCTTATACAATATCAGAATATGATGTCTCCTTTCAGGAAGAGACAAATCTCTTAACACCAGCGATGATATTTAAAATAGATGCAGAACAGCCGAGAAGAATATTTTTAGCAACTGATTTTGATATAAACTTTTATGGACAACATATAAATCCTTATTTTTTAATGCAGATGGATATATCAAATATACCTGTTAAATATTATAGTAACAATAAGAATCTAATAAATACTTTTCATATAGGTTTAAATACAGAAGGAAGAATTGTCGAAAATTTATATTACAATCTCCATTTTTCTGGCTTATTTGGGTTTAATCAGGATCTAACAACAAATAATATTTACTCAATATTATCCTGTGCGTTTATAGGTAAGTTAAGATATACCATTGTAAAAGGTGGAAATTCTACTTTTATTCTTGGATATGCTCTCGGAAATGGCAATGCCGAATCGAATTTTAACTTCTGGAAAGATAATAATAATATGACAATAAACAAATTTTACTATTACGGGAGGTTTGATGGTGGCTATGTCTTAAATCCAATACTTTCTAATATTCATTCAATCTCTTTTAAATATATGGTAACGCCAGTAAATAAATTTTCGAATAAACTTACACTCTATCTTGGTCTTTATCAGACATTTAAACTTTTTTCAAATGCTCCTATAAGTGATCCTTCTTTTAATAATGATAGTTATTTAGTCGGTTCTGAATTTGATTTTGGATTAATTGTAAATTCAAGGAATTTCTTTACTTTTTTAATGGATTCTGGGATTTTTCTTCCGGAAAATGATATGACAAATTTCATGCCTACTTTTAAATTAGGAGCAAGTATTATATTTTCATTTTAGTTAAATTTATTTTGTAATTATAAAACTATCTATCTCTTTACCGGTAATATCTTCGACTTTTACTCTGATCTGATTGTTGTTTATATTTATAATAGCAAAACCATCCATATCAAAGACCTGTAATTCAGAATTAATATCCTTTTCATCCCCAGTTTTTGATGGCTTGTTACTACCAAAACTCGGTAATGTAATATATATAATGCCATTTATTTTTTTGGTCCTTTCATATACATGATTATGCCCAGAAATAACAAGATCAACTCTATATTTTTCAAAAAGTGGTGCTAATATCTCTCTTGCCATAAGATTGGAATAGTGTCGCGGAACATACGAATAAGGAGAATCATGCATAACCACAATAATCCATTTTGACTTATTATTTTTTAGAGTATTTTCTATGAATTCATACTGTTTACTACCTTTCAAAAAGGAAGTTTGAGTATCAAGAGTTATAATTCTTAAATTTTTATAGAGATATGTATTATAATATCGTTCTAATCCTAAATATCTTTTTATAAGCGGACTTTCCTCTTCATGGTTACCCATAGCAGTAATAAAAGGTATTCCTTTAATATTTGGCACAAAAGGGGTAAAAAATGTTAAATCCCAGCTAAAAGCCTTAAATCCATCATTTACATTATCACCAGCAGATACAATAAAATCTGGATTATAATTAAAAATTTTCTTTGCACCATCCTCTATTACCTTTGGTTTATTCTGACTATCTGAAATAGCAATAAAAGTAATGCCTTCTTTATTATCAGGAGTTTTAAATTTTATCTTTTCTCCATCCTCGCCTAACTTAAAATAATAAGATGTTGCTGGTTTTAAATTTGGGAGAATTGTCTCATATCCATATTCATACTTTATAACTTTTGCCTCTATCTCATCTTTCTCATTACTCCCATAAAATAGTCTATCTTTATTATTATTCCATAATATTTTATAATTTAAAAAATCTTCTGACATAGGGACAAGCAGTGGTTCTCTTAAAAGTGTCTTATCATCAAAAACTCTTCCCCATGAAAAATCTTTAACAATAACCTCTTCATCTCTATATGGAATATATGTAACTACCAAATCATTGTTATTGTTATCCCTTGCCTTACTTCCCCAATTACCTCTTGTTGGCTGAAATTTAAAATTTCTTCCGGTCTTTAGAGTTAAAGTAGCACTCCAGTAACCATTACTATCTTTTTTAAGAGTAGTAGCATAGGGAACCCACTCCTTATGTTCTGGCACCTCATGAGCAAGAAATATTGTATCCTCTTCGTTTGTATCTGGCGGTGGAAAAATTTTAAAAGTAACATTTACCATCTCTTTAGCAGCAACATAAAAGGTAAAGTCAGTTGTTGACTTTTCTTTTTTATTAAGAGAGATTGTTAAAAATACAGTATATTTCCCTTCTTTTAGATTTAATTCTATTTTATCTTGATTATTGCTATTTAGAGGTAAGTTGTTGTTTTCAGAATCCTTAATTTCCCATAAAAAAGAGATTTTTCTATTTTTCGGATATTCACTTATACTACCATCAAGGACAATTGTCTCTGTCTCTCTATAAAATTGCCTTGCCTTTATTTTTGCCTTTAAAGTGGTAGCATCTTTTGCATAAATATTTAAAAGATAAAAAATAAAAATAAGTAGTATAATTTTTCTTTTCATAAATATTTCTTATCCTAAAATATAAATTTTATTGAAACATGCTATCTTCATCTTCTATATCACTCTCTTTTTTTCTTTTTCTTTTAGTTTTAGGTTTTTCTTTTTCTTCTTCTTTTAATACATCATCTTCATTATTAGTAGTTTTTTTCTCATCTGTATATTTTTTGAATTCTTTAAAAAGTGATTCTTTCTGCTCAAATATAAATTTTTTTAATTTCTCAAACTCTTTTTTACCATCTTCAAATGATTGTTCCCATATATTCTTTAAGGTATCAGGATCCATTTCTCCTTTTGCTAACGCATACCTTCTTGCCACAATTCCTATAGAATAAGTACCAGCAAAGGCAACTGATGCATTTATTACCCACCCAAAAAAAGGTATAACATTTGTAATTATTTTAGATACACCTTTTAATAATAATCCAATTCCAGCAGTAGCCCCTATTATTTTAAGAAAATCAGATGGCTCCATATCAAATTTATAAAGATTAAAAATTTTGGTTATCATTGCTATCTGTAAAGGTGTAAGAAGAAAATAATCTGAAAAAGGTATGAATGGAATAAAGCCTATTGCCCCTGCTACCATAGAAAAATTGATTAATGTCTTATTAAATTCAAATTCAATAACTTCATCAAGATTATAAATATTAAAATCAAAACCAGTTTCATCTTCCTTGATATTCAGGATTTTCCCTAATTCAGCAAGGGCCATTAATTGAGACATTGAAATTTTTTCAACCTCAAGAATCTTTTTAGCAAGATTAAAACATTCAATCTTTTGTTCTTTTGTCATCTCATTAGCAATACTGTTTATCTCTTCAATAGAGATTTTTTCATTTAAAAGATTTATTAATTCCTCCTCATTAATATTAAAAATTTCAGCAATATAAGATTTTTGTTTTTCTGATATAATGCCAGTTAAAAGCGGATATAATACGAGTTGTTTTACTTTATCTGTCATAAAAAAGTCCTCCTAATAAATATTTATTCTACCATTATCTGCTGTAACAGTAATATTTTTTACATTAGTATTCTGAAAAATAAATTTAGATACAGATGTCATTACCTCTTTTTCAAATACTCTCTCTAAATTTCTAACTCCAAACTTAGGACTATAACCTATTTCAAGGATATAATCTATAAAGGTGGAGTCAAAATTTATATTAATGCCTCTCTTTTCAAATATTTTTTTAGACTTTTCAATTATCAATTTTATTAAGATATCCCTTGCCACCTCTCTTGTTATAGGATTAAACATTATCACTTCATCTATTTTATTAACAAATTCTGGTGGAAAGATTTCTGTTAGTTTTATGTCAGTCTTTATCTTTTCATTTGCTCCAAATCCTAAATTACCTGATGAGGATGTTATGGCATTACTCGTCATAATTATTGTGACATTTGAAAAGAATATTGTTTTACCTTTTGTATCTGTAATTTTGCCTTCGTCGAATATCTGTAAAAATATCTTTAAGACCTCTGGATGAGCCTTTTCTATCTCATCGAGTAGTAAGACACTTGATGGATTTTCAAGAATTTTAACACTAAAAAAAGATGGTGAATCATAGCCGATATATCCGGGAGGAGCTCCTATCAGTTTAGAAACAGAGTGTGGTTCTGTAAATTCTGCCATATTAAGTGTAATGAGCTTATCCTGTGTGCCAAATAAAAATTCAGCAATTAATTTTGCTAAATATGTCTTTCCAACACCAGTGGATCCAACAAAAAAGAAGACCCCATCAGGTTGTTCTGGTTTTAAATCTAATTTATTCTTTGTCATTCTTATTATATTTGCTATTCTCTCTATTGCCTCATCCTGCCCAAAGATTCTCTCTTTTAAGAATTTTTCCATTTCTAATAGATGCCTGCCTTTATCTTCTTCTGTTTCTAAAAATTTTATGCCAACAAACTCGCCTACGATGTTTTTTATTGTGATATCATCAACCTCTTTTTTACCATCCAGAGCACATCTTGAAAATGTCTTTTCAAGAATATCAATAGCCTTATCTGGAAAGACTCTTGTCTTTATCTCCTCTTTTGAAAGATTGATGATTAACTGTAAATTTTCATCACTAATATCTATCTTATAATGTTCTACCATTTTCTTTTTTAATCTTCGTAGTATCTCAAGAGTTGCCTCTGGTGATAATTCATCAACCATTATTGTATAAAATCTTCTATCAAATGCCGGATCTTTCTGAAAGTATTTTTGATATTCATCGATTGTAGTTGCTCCAATGCATCTTAATTCTCCTCTTGCAAGTGCTGGTTTTAAAATGTTTGCAGCATCAAGAGAACTATCAGTTGTTTCTCCGGCTCCAAGAACAGTATGTATCTCATCTATAAATATAATAAGATTCTCTTTCTCTTTTACTTCGTCTATTATTTTTTGTAATCTCTTTTCAAAATCACCTCTATAAGTTGTGCCTGCCACAATCATTCCCATATTAATTTCTACAATTTCTATGTTTTTAAAAAACTCTGGCACATCCCCATTTGCTATTTTTAAAGCAAGACCTTCGACAACAGCGGTTTTACCAACGCCAGCCTTACCAATTAATAATGGATTATTCTTTTTTATTTTATAGAGAACCTCAAGCATACTTCTTATTTCAGAGTCTCTTCCAATAACCTCAAAAAGTTTACCCTCTCTTGCCATTTTTGTTAAATTTCTACCAAACTTCTCACAATATAATTCTTCTTTTGTCTCTGTCACTTCAATTGATTGAGTATTATTAATATTTGCACTTATTAAATTCACAGCCTCTGGATCAAGAATCTCGGCCTTATCTTTATATGTCTCAGATTTAAGATCTTCTTCTTTTATTGGCTCCATTTTCTTTATTTCTTTGCTATATTTTTTCTCAAGTTCTTTTTTTTCATCTAATGCAACTTGATAGTTTGGATCACTTTCGAGTGCTTTTTGATACATCTCATATGCCTTTCTATATTTTTCCATTTGATAAAAAACAAGTCCAATGTTATATAAGGCATATTTATATTTACTATCTATTTCGAGTGCTCTTGTATAATAATATAGAGCAGAATTATAATCTTCCTGATCATAATAAAGTATTCCAAGATTATTTAATGCTGAAATATAATTTGGATCGCACTTTAAAGATTTTAAGAGATACTCTTTAGCCTTTTTATAATCGTCTCTCTCTTTATAAATAGATGCAAGATTATAATAAGGATACTTATAATTAGGATTAATATTAATGCATTTTGTAAAATATTCTTCTGCTTTGTTATAATTATTCTGATCCATATAGTATAATCCAAGTTCATTAAAGGCCGGATAATAGTCTTTCTTAATGTTTAATGCCTTTTCAAACCATTCTTTAGCCTCATCCATTTCTTTTTTATTCTCTTTAGTATACATTCTTGTCATTGAAAGCCCTATATTATAGTATGCCCAGTAGAAATTACTATCAGCCTCAATTGCCTTTTTATAACATCTTATGGCATTATTATAATCAACTAAATCATAATATAGATTGCCAAGATCATTCCAGCCATTCGCATTTTTATTATTAATATTGAGAGCCTTTTCAAAATAGACAACTGCTTCTTTTATATTATTTCTTGCCTGTTCTATTTTTCCTAATTTTTCATAGCTTAAATAATGATTTGGATTTTTTTTTATTATCTCTTGATATAATTTTGCTGCCTTTTCATAATCATTTTCATAATAATAATTATTTGCCTCTTCATATAATGATTCAATATTATCTGCCATTTTTTTATCCTTGAAAATTAAAAATTCTTTTCAAAATAAGTATACTAAAACAAAGGTATTTTGTCAAAAAAAAATTAAGAAAATAAATTTTTCCATGTGTGATTTTATTTTTAGGCAGATAAAAAGATAAATTTATCCCATGGTTAATTTTTTTGAGAAAAAATTGTAATAATCTTATTTATTTTTTGAATAGAATTTTAAGCAAATTTGGTCAATAATAGGTCTCAAAGCCCACTACCTGATGGCAATCGTTGTAGATTGCCTTGTAGAATGGCGTTGTATTGCCCTCAAAGTGGGACAATTCTTTACTTTTCCACCATTTTTTTATATTCGTTAGTTTTAAGAATAACTTCAATGTTATTATAGAACACTTCTTCTCAAATCCAAGCATCCCCATTTTCTCATATTCTTCAATGAAAACTTCAAGAATTGTCCTAATCAATTTTGCCATGCTGAAAAAATTCAGGTCAGCATGGACTTTCTTTAAAAACCTATAATCTTCTTTTGGCAAATAAAAATGAATAGAGTCATCTGCATCTATTCTTTCGTAAAAATTTCCATTTTCATGTCCGAAACAGTATCTTTTTTTGATCCTATCAAAGAACTTTTGCAATACATAGCAGATCAATTTTGATAGAGAAATATTCTCTTTTTTTGCTATGTCTGCAATCTTTTTTTTCATAGTAGAAGTAACTACAAAATGTAGTTCATGATCTTTTTTGTAATTTAATTTTGTATTCATAATAAATCCTCCATAAAAAATATTTCTATTATATTAATCACAAAATTTTTGAAAAAATCCTTTACAAAATTTAAGAAAAAAATTAAAAGAATTTTGTCTAAAAATAAAATCACACTCAATTTTTTAAAATAGTGACAAACTGAAAAAAATTTTGTATAAAAAAACAAGAGATAATTGAATGAAAAGAGTAATTATATTTATACTAATACTTTTAATATTTAACTCCTGCGATAAAAAAAATATTATTAATGAATTAGATAAAAGTTATTTTAATTATAGTAAAGATTTTACTGAGAAATTAAATAGATTATCAGTATTAAATAAATTATTAGATCATAATAAAGAGATAATTCTTATAAAAACAGATCTTTTTTATATAACCAATCAATATGTTTTGCCATTTTTTTATTTTGAATTTGAGGAATACATTAGAGATCTCTCAGATGATTTGGTTTTTCCTTTATCAAAAGAGGAGATAGATGACTATTTTTTATATGTAGCAGAGTCAAGAGCAATTAATCAACTTATGCTTATTGAGGCTAAAAGTTATGGGATTGATGTTACTGAAGGTGATGTGACTGAAGAAATTAATTCTTTTTTAATAGAAGAAATGGAAGGCGATATAGAGGGTTTTAAAAATAGAATAAATAGCACAATGTTTAGCTATGATTTTTTTGAAAAAGAGAGAAAAGAGTCTCTTATAATTGAGAAATACAAGAAGGAGATTATTTTTAAAGATATAGAGCCAACTGATCATGAACTTTTTGAATACTATAATAATAATCCTTCATTGTCTACAGTAAGAGAGAGAGCTATAGTAAGACATATTTTAATCTTAACACAAAATCTTAATGAATCTCAGAAGAGAAAAAAGTATGAACTTATTAAAAATATTAGAGATATGGCTATTAAGGGGGCAGATTTTTCAGAACTTGCAAAAAAGTATTCACAGGATGAGACAACTAATAAGTCTGGCGGTAGGGTAGGGGAGTATATTGAGAGAGGTCAGACTTTTAAGGAGTTTGAAGATGCTGCTTTTAATACGATTGATGGTGGAATAAGTGATATAATAGAGACAGAATATGGATATCATATTTTAAAAGTGGATAAAATAGAAAAAGAAAAGAGATTAACATTTGAAGAGGTTAAGGATAAAATTTACGAAATTGTTAAAATGGATAAAGAGATGCTTGCCTTTGAACAGGGAAAAGAGAGATTAAAAAAGAAATATCATTTTAAGATGGTGTTTTAAATATATATTTAATATATTAAGATAAAACGTTAATTATAAAAAATATATAATACGACAATTGTCGCACTTTTTGAATATTAGCCTAAATAAGATCGGTTAAAATACTTTATTTCAATTAACAGGCTTTTTAAAATATATTAATTAAATGCCATTTTTTAAAAAATAAAATTTTTTTGACAAAAAGAGAAAATTTAAGTATATATCTATTTCAAAAAACTTTTGCAAGATAAGTGAAATAGTGAAATATATAGGGTGAAACCTTAAGGAAGGAAGAATAATGGGATTAAAAATATATAATTCATTAACAAGAGAAAAAGAGGAATTCAAGCCACTTGACCCACCATTTGTAAAAATGTATGTTTGTGGGCCAACTGTTTATGGGCATTCACATTTGGGACATGCAAGAAGTTATGTAACATTTGATATTCTTTATCGTTATCTTAGTTTTAAAGGATTTAAAGTAAAATATGTTCAGAATATTACAGATGTTGGACATCTTGTTGGTGATAGGGATACTGGTGAAGATAAAATAGCAAAACAGGCTAAAAAAGAGCAGCTTGATCCTTATGAAATTGCATATAAGTATGAGGTTTCATATTTTGAAGATATGGATAGGCTGAATATTTTAAGGCCAAATATAAGTTGCAGGGCAACAGGTCATATTATTGATATGATTGAGCATATCGAGAAACTTATAAATAAGGGATATGCTTATGTGACACAAGAAGGAAATGTCTATTTCGATGTAAGAAAATTTAAAGATTATGGCAAACTTTCAAATAGAAAAGTAGAGGAGTATCAGGAGGGGGATAGAATAGAAATAGCAAAAGATAAAAAGAATCCTTATGATTTTGCCTTGTGGAAAAAAGCATCTCCTGAACATATTATGCAATGGAATTCTCCATGGGGAAGAGGATATCCGGGTTGGCATATTGAATGCTCTGTAATGTCTTCAAAATATCTTGGGGAAACACTAGATATTCATGGCGGTGGGCTTGAGAATATGTTTCCTCATCATGAATGTGAAATAGCTCAATCAGAAGCATTGACAGGTAAACCTTTTGTAAGATATTTTGTTCATCATAATATGCTTACTGTAAATGGGACAAAGATGGGCAAATCTCTTGGCAATTTTATAATTTTAAAAGATCTATTTAAAAAAGTAGAGCCAATGGTTTTAAGATTTTATATTTTACAGGGACATTATAGAAGTCCTCTTGACTTTACAGATCAGGCAATGGATGCAGCAAAAAATGGTTATCAGAGAATGAAAAATTCTATTTTCTCTTTACAAAAATATCTTACTTCTTTAAATATAGATAGTTATAATAATGGTTATCTTGAATCAAAATATTCTGATGTTAATAATATCGCTAAAAATTTTTTTGAAGCCCTTGATGATGATTTAAATACTGCTGTTTCTATTTCAGAAATATTTGAAATGTTAAAAATATCAAACATAGAGTTAGCAAGTAATAAGCCAGATATAGAAAAATTGATATTAATAAATTCTTTTATAAAAGATGGATTTGAGAAAATATTGGGTTTTAGAGATGTCCTTGTTGATGAGTGCGACAATTCTCAGAATATTGAGGACAAACTAATTGAGTTAATAATAAACCTTAGAGCAGAGTTTAAGAAAAATAAAAATTTTGAGATGTCTGATAAAATAAGAGATAACTTAAAAGAATTAGGGATAACATTAAAAGATGGTAAAGATGGAACAACCTGGATAAGATAAAAATGTAATTTTTAAAAGGGAATGTATGAAAAACTTTAAAAAAAGTATATTAATTATTATATTTCTTATTTTTTTATCTCAATTTACTTTTTCAGATGAGAAAAAAAAATTTTTTGGCTGGAATACGACTGTAAATATTCTTATTAATATGGGGATATCTTACAATTTTAAAATCTCCACAGATTATAATAATCAGGCTCAACTCTTTTCATTGGATATACCTTTTAGTGTTGGAGTTGATACAAGATTTATAGAATGGTTTTCATTATATGGATTACTTGAGTTTAGTTATTCATTAAATTCATACAAGATACCATTTTTGAATAAAGAAAATTTATATTATATCCATAGTATGTATATAAGGCTTCCTTTTATTGTAAGATTTTATCCACTAGTTTATAAGAGTGATGACTATGCTAATTTTTATCTTAGTGCAGGTCTTATATTACATTTTTGGCCTTTAAATTATTACTGGATTCAGAGGGAAAGCAGTAATTTTATTGGAAATTCATATTTTGATAATAATCAATTTATGCCCCCTGTTAATTCATATAGCATAGTAAATACAGGTATAAGACTCTCTATTGGTAACCAATTCAACATGTCAAAAAGGGGATTGTTTGGGCTTGAATTATACTTTTTATATCTATTTCTTCCTTATGTGAATGGCTATTATTTTAATAATAATTATAATATTGGCGGTCCTATTATTCTGGAATTTACAGCATCAGTGGGAATAATAATTACAT
>Ga0209204_1002561_pt1 | contig 14712 bp, 9 predicted proteins | sample AD_JPNMR2_MetaG_FD_184425 | JGI IMG/M metagenome (GOLD analysis project Ga0209204, IMG submission 184425) | Active sludge microbial communities of municipal wastewater-treating anaerobic digesters from Japan - AD_JPNMR2_MetaG (SPAdes) (version 2) | ecosystem: Engineered > Bioreactor > Anaerobic >...
AAGAATCAAAAATCGATATAACTATCGATGTTTAAAGAAGATATGAATTTTATTATGACAAAGTTGGGTTAAGAAAAGCTATGCCTATTATTAGAAAATGCCCCATTTTCTTGATGATGTGGAATATTTAAATTTTCCTGTAAATCATGTTGCCAGATAAAATATTTATTCTTACCTCTATTTTTTGCAATATACATTGCACTATCAGCCATTTTTATTAAATTATTGAATGTTAAGCCATCCCTATATTCTGCTATTCCTATAGAACAACTCAAAAGAAAAGTATCCGGGATATTAACATTCACTCCAGTAGATTCGAGGACAACATTTTTAAAAAAACCATTTAATTCTATCTTTTTTAATATCCTTTCTGCTAGAAACCTTGCCTCATTAGCATCTGTTTGTGGCAATATGATAATAAATTCATCACCTCCAAACCTTGCAATAAAATCAGAAATTCTACAAGAATTTTTTAGAATTTCAGCAAATTTCTTTATTATTTTATCCCCTATGGCATGACCAAAATTATCGTTATAATATTTAAAATTATCAAGATCTATATATAATATACTCCATTTGAATTTAAATTTATTTCCATAATGTTTTACCTTATTTTCCTCTTCTTTTATTTTTCTCTCAAGAGAAAATCTATTATATACACCTGTTAAGAAATCAATCGTCGCAATTTTAGATAGATCATTATATTGTTTTTCTATATTTTTAGCCTTTCTATTTAATTCTAACATCATATTTGAGAAAATATGAGATATCTCTTCTAATTGAGTAATTCTATTGCTATCAAGATTTACCTCTATATCTGCTATATGAAATAAGCCAATGCATTTACCTTCCAATCTTATTGGTATTAAAGCAAGATTCTTAAAAAATTCAAAACATTTTGTTCTTAAATTCTTAATACACCTTTTGCACAATTCATATTTTTTTTCTCTTTCCTCTGAAAAAGAATCAATAAAAAAACTCCCATTTTTTGTAAAAATTGCTGGATTCTCTTTCTGTCTATCAAGAATAATCTGACCACATAAACATTCTAAATCATAATTATTACCTGATGTCAAAGAATTTTCAGTTTTGATAAAATCATTTGAATATCCCATATAATAGTAAAATGGGTAATCCTCATTATTATGTTCGATTCTTATTCCCAATGATTTGCAATTTGTAACGAGTGAGATTGTTTTTAGAAAATATTTAACCAGATCATCAAATAGTTCCTTTGTTTCTTTAGTTATATTCATACCACCCCCTCACAACTAAAGTTCTCAAAGAGATACAAATTTTATAATACTTTTTATGGCTTATGGATTATTTTAAAAAACTTTTTAAAGAAAATAATTAACTTTAATAAAATATAAATTAAAATTTTATTTATTATAAAAAAATAAAAATAAAATTGCAACAAAAAAATATTGAAATTAATAAAAAAAAATGATATTTTTGCAAAAATTTTTATAAAAAAGGGGTTTTTATGAAAAAGGTTGGATTTATTGGATGGAGAGGAATGGTTGGTTCTGTTTTATTAAACAGAATGCTTGAAGAGAAAGATTTTTCTGGATATGAGCCAGTCTTTTTCTCTACTTCTCAAAAAGGACAAAAAGGTCCTGATATAGGGATAGAGATCCCTTTATTACAGGATGCTTATGATATTAAACAATTATCTAATATGGATATTATTGTTACCTGTCAGGGTGGAGACTATACAACAGAAATATATAAAAAATTAAGAGACTCTGGCTGGAAAGGATACTGGATAGATGCAGCATCTACATTAAGAATGGCAGACCATACTGTTATTGTTCTTGATCCTATTAATAAAAAAGTAATAGATGAATCATTAAAAAAAGGGATAAAGGATTATATTGGTGGTAATTGCACTGTGAGTCTACTATTAATGGCAATAGGTGGTCTCTTTGAAGCAGGACTTGTAGAATGGATAACAACAATGACATATCAGGCAGCATCAGGAGCAGGTGCAAAAAATATGCAGGAACTCGTAAAACAGATGCTTACAATTGGTAAAGCAAGTGAAACTCTTTTGAATAAGCCAGACCTGGCAATACTTGAACTGGATAAATTAGTAAAAGATACAATTAATAGTAAAGATTTTCCTATTGAGAATTTTGGAGCTCCTCTTGCTGGTAGTTTAATACCATGGATAGATAAGGCTATGGAGAATGGGCAGACTCGTGAAGAATGGAAAGGCATGGCAGAAGCAAACAAAATTTTACAAACAAAAAAGCCAATTCCAATTGATGGGATATGTGTCAGAATTGGAGCAATGAGATGTCACAGTCAGGCTTTTACTATCAAATTAACAAAAGATATCTCTTTAAAAGAGATAGAAGATATTATAAAATCTTCAAACCAATGGGTAAGAGTTGTTCCAAATGAAAAGGAAAAAACATTAAAAGAGTTAACGCCAGCCTTTGTAACTGGCACTCTAAATGTTCCAGTGGGTAGATTAAGAAAAATGACACTTGGCCCACAATATCTTACTGGTTTTACTGTTGGAGATCAATTACTATGGGGAGCTGCAGAGCCATTAAGAAGAGTATTAAAGATTATTCTTGATTTTATAAAATAAGATTTTGTTAAAATATTTTTTTTAATTTAAAAAAAAAGGGGGATATCCAATCTTCAATTAAACAGATATCCCCCTTCCCCCTTTAACTGCCCTGCAGTTTTTATATAATTTATAAAATGAAAGTTTTATTATCTAAATCTCTTCTATGAATTGCATTTTAATATACTAAAATAATTTTACTTTGTAAGAAAATTAAACTATCGTGGCTTGTTAAAAGTAGAGTTATGCTAAGAGTGGTTTTAGTGAGGAGTAATAAAAAAAAGAATGCGTTTTAAAAGAATGCCTGTTTTTATAGAAATTGAATCTGTTTTAAGCAAAAATCCGTCCCAAAAACAAGGTAATAATATACTTCTTGGTCGATATAAAAGGGGATATCTGGATGAATCCTCTCATCCTTATCCTTATACCATTTCACCTTCCTTGCCCTCATATCCTCTATCCTATTTTTTACCTTCTCAAGCCTCTTTTTAAACCCATCCACTCCATATTTTTCCACAAGATCAAAATACAACTTCAATATTTCCCTTATCAATATAGCGATACTAAAAGTATTTAAAGTATCGTGTATCTGTTTTAATTCATTATAAACCCTTTCTTCCAGAAATACTCTTACCCTTTTTGTAGCATTTACACAGGGATAGTCTCTCTTTCTTCTTTCCTCTGTTAAATGCTTTTTCTTTAAAAAGGGTAACATTATATTTATTATTTCCCTTATTATTTCAGATACTCCTTTATTATTTTTTTCTGTTAAGATTTTAATTTTACTAAATAAAGAATCATTTATAACAAAATCAAATTGCAGCATTTTATTTACCTCCATCATAATAAAAAATATTTCTATATATTAATCACAAATTTTTTGAGAAAATCCTTTACAAGTTTTATAAAAAATTTAAAAGATTTTTTAAAAATAAATTTTTAATATCTTCTGTTTAATGCTGATTTTTGACAAACTATAATTTTTTGGTATATAAAAAATCAATTTTCGTCAAAGGTAATATTTACTATTGTTCCATTATTCTTTTCTATCTCTAATACACCATTTAATTGACTAGCTAATGTAGATACTAATTTTAATCCAAAACCTTCAGCGTTTTCATAATCTATACTCTTAATACCCTTACCATTATCTTCTACTGTAAGGTAAAATTTCTTATTCTCCTTTACTAATTTTACCTTTATTTCCCCTTCTTGATTCTTATCAAAAGCATGAGTCACTGCATTAACCACAAGTTCATTTATTATTAAACCCAATGGTATTGCTTTTGTTAAGTCAAAAAAAATCTCATTTATCTCAGATATTATTCTTATTTTTCTGTTGTAGTTATTATTTTGAGCAAGATAAGAAATTAATTTTTGAATATAAACACTCAAATCAATCTTTGAAAAATTATCCTTTCCATACATATCCTCATGAATTAAAGAAATTGTCTTGATTCTATTTCTTATTTTAGATAAAAACTCTTTTTCTTTTTCCTCTTTTAGATATGCCATTTGAATATTTAGTATACTTGAAATCAATTGAAGGTTATTTTTTACTCTATGATGCACCTCTTTTAATAAAACTTCCTTTTCTTTTAAAGAGACTTTCAAATTATTTTCACTTTCTATTAATTTATCATTCATCTCAACAAGATTCTGATTTGCCTGAGCAAGCTCCTCGTTGGTATTTGTTAATTCTTCATAAGTTGACTCGAGTTCTTCATATTGAATTTGTATCTCCTCATATTGCTGCATTATTTTTTTATTTGCTTCCTGAATCTCTTTTATTTTTTCATTATAAGCATTCTCGAGTGAATGCCACTCAAAAAAATTATTGCCTAAATTAACTGGTTTTAAAGGATCTGAATTTATACTCTTAAGGAATTGTTTAAAAGGTTCATAATTATATTTTTGAGAAATAAAAGATTTCAAAATAATAAAAAATAATACTAATATTATAATAATGCCAAAGAAGCCCTTTGTTAAATTAAAATATACTGCATAAGTATCTTTTGGAGTTAACACAGCAATGTTTATATTCAATAACGGATAATGTGAGATATCACATCTATATTTTACAGAATCTAACATCATACTATTATTACCAGGTTTGTTAAATTCATAATAGGGATATATATCTGGATTTGATCTTGCTATTATTGTTGAATTAGATGGTTCAAGTATTAAAATTACTGAATCCCTGTAAAGATTGGTATATTCGAAGAAATCAAATATCTTTTTTATCTTTATGTCATTTATATAAAAACCATTTTTCACACCTGTTATTACCGAAATAGTTTGTTTGCCAGTTATTATAGAGAGGCCCAGGGGAGAAACTTTACTTTCGTTTTCTTTTATCTTACTATTTTTGATAAAATTAAAAACATCGCTATTCTTTAAATCTATCTTTTTTATAAAATCCGAGACTTCATAAGGGAAAAATATCTTTTCTATTCTAAAATTATTATCAATAAAATAAGAAGCTTCAACAAAATCTATTTCGTTTAAAATATCTAGATTTTCTTCTTTTAAATTTTTTGTTATTAATTCAACTGTTTTTACACTATTATTTATCTGCATTCTTATAAAATTTTCAGTTCTTTCAAGATTTTTTTTATAATTAGCCTCCTCTTCCTTTTCCATTGCCTCTTTAAATTGAAAATAAACGATAAGAGAAGATATAACAATTACAATAATTAAGACTATATCAAGCAAAAAGAGAAAATATTTTAATTTTATATTCTTTTTGGAATCTGTTTTTTTCATATTCCCTTAGTTAATAAGTTTTTTCTCTCCATTTTTTATTTCAAAAAAGTAAAGATCTCTTTCACAGTCACCAAATTTGTTGAATTTTATCTTCCCTGTGACTCCTTCAAATTCGTTTGCAAGTATATATTTTTTTACCTTTTTTGCATTATCTGTTTTTATCTTTGAAAAAGTCTCTATTAAAATCGATGTCTGATCATAGACAATTGCAGAAAGAGTACTTGGGGATTTATCTCCTCCTACTTTTTCTTTAAAATCATTCACAAATTTAACATATTTACTATTTGTTTCATCTAATATATATACAGAAGTTGTAATTATATTATTCTGTTTTTCACCAAGAGATGAAAGCATTACCTTATCACTAACCCAGGGAAGCGTAAGACATATTATATCCTCATCTATTTTTCTTATATTCTGAATAACAATTGCCACCTCTCTTGGAGTACCGCCAGCAACAAAATATGCATATTGATATTTATTATTTTTAACTTTTTCTACTATCTCTTTTAAATCAAGGACATTTGCAGAAAACTTTACAATATCATAATCTTTATTGTAATAAGTTAAAAAATTTTTCAAAGATTGTTCTGTATATTTTTCATTTCTTTCATTCTCCTGAATTATCAATATTTTTTTAGGATTTCTTTTTATTAAAAAATTGGCAATTGACTTTTGCTCTTTTTCTGTATCCATAATAGTTCTTATTATATTATCGTCAACATTACTTATTTCACTTATACCAGCAACAATAAACCCCAATATTTTATCATCTTTTATAACATCATTGTAAACAGACATAAAAACTTCAGAAGTTGAACCAAATATTATTATATTTGAATTTTCTTTCATAATACTATATGCTTTTTTGGTTTTTTCTGGATTCCAGCTATCATCTAATGTGATTATTTCTAAATCTATTGGATTTTTTGTATTCTCTTTATATACTTGATAACACAATTTCACACTATTAACAGCCTCAATAGCAGCAGCAGAATTTGGACCTTCTAAGTTTGTTATAAGACCAAGTTTATATTTTTTCTGAAAACAGGAAAATAAAAATATAACGATAATTAATAAAATATAAATTTTTTTCATAAATATTACCTCAAAATAAAAATTTCTTTTTGTTTAAAAATAAATAAAATTTTTTATATTGTCAATAAAAATAATAAAAATAATAAAAAAAATATAATTATTATAATTTATAGTCAATAAAGAATAAATTAAAAAATTATAAAGTTTAAATAAAACAAATATAGTTATTCTTTATTAAAACTCTTTGAATAGAAAAGTTGGCCACAATCTGCATTAATGTCTGATCCTCTTCTATATCTCCTTGTTACACAGAATCCCTTCTCTTTAAGTTTTGTATAAAACTCTTTTATTTTTTTTTCTGTTGGTCTTTTTATATCTGAGTCAGAATGATTTAATGGTATCAAATTTATATGGAAGGCTGTTGAGTTAAAAATTTCCAGTGCTTTAATATGAAGAGGAGAAAGGTTATAATCATCTACAAGGACATATTCGAGTGTGATTCTATTTTGATATTTATTATATATATTATTTAAAGTCTCAACAAGATCTTTTAATTTATATTTTTTAGAAATTGGCATAAACTTCTCTCTTTCTTCCTGAATAGGATTATTAAGAGAAATTGCAAGTCTTATATTGTTAAATTTTTCTAATAAAAGAGGTATTTTATCAATAATACCACAGGTAGAAACTGTAATTCTTGATTGAGATATCCCAAATTTATCTTTATCAATAAGAATTTCTATTGCCTTCATTAAATTATCTAAATTATCAAGAGGCTCTCCCATTCCCATAAAAACAACATTAAACTTTTTATCATCAATCTGCTCTTTATATTTTTGATAGTTATTAAGATATAGTATTTGAGAAACTATTTCTGAATAGTTTAAATTTCTTATTAAACCCATCTTGCCTGTTTTACAAAAAAGGCATCCCATTCTACAACCACATTGAGTGGAGATACAAAAAGTTACTCTATTATTTATATCTTTTAAAAATACAGATTCTATATAATTATTATCATTAAGCTTAAATAAGAATTTAACAGTGCCATCTTTTGATATAAATCTTTCTTCTTCAGAAAGATTTATGATACTGAATCTATTTTTTAACTCTTCTCTTAAAAATAGTGGAAAAGTAGTAATATTATCAAAAGAGAGACTTGCTTTCTTAAATAGAAAATCATTTAATTGCTTGATTCTATACTTCTCTTTAAAAAAAGAAAAATCTTTACTCTCATAAAGATATGAAATAATTGATTCTTTCAATATCTAAGACACCTTTGTAAATAATGTTAGCCTTTTAAATTTATTTTAAGTTCTTTTTCTAATTTTTCATAAAGTTCTTTAATCTTCTCGTTATTTATTCCTTTATCAATCAAACCTTTAAGAATATTAAAAGCCTTCTCCTTTTCGTTATTAAGAATATAAATTTCTGCCAATTCTCCAATTGCTCTTACATTATCCTTATCTATGCTTAAAATCTTATTCAATTCCTCTATTGCTTTTGGATATTCTTTTCTTTCCTTATAAATAATAGCAATTCCAAGAGATGCATAATAGTCATACCCTATTTCTAAAGCCTTTCTATAATATCTTTCAGCCTTTTCAAATTCATTTATGTTTCTATATGCATCAGCAAGCCTTGTCATTATTACTTTATTATCAGGACTTAACAAAAGTAATTTTTCCCACACATCTTTACTCTTTTTATGCTCCTGCAATCCCCTATAGCAATCAGCTAAACCATACAGAGCAAAAAAATTATCTGGCTCTATCTCTATTGCCCTTTTAAAATATTCTACACCCTGATCAAATGTCTTTCTTTTTCTATGGCAATTCCCAATTGTTGTTAATATCTTAATATTATTTGGTTCTATTTCAAGCATTTTAGACCAATACTGCAATGCTAAATCATATTTCTTATTTTCAAAAAAAAGATAACCAATACCGGTTAAAGCATAAGTATTATTTGGATCTATCTCAAATACTTTTAGATAAAATTTTTTAGAATTTTCAAAATCTCCTAATTTTCTATAAGAATCGCCCAATCTGGTTAAAACCGTTATATCTGCTTCATACAAGGCAAGAAAATGTTCCCATAGTTGAATCGCTTTGGCATACTCTTTTTTATCTCTATAAGAATCGGCAAGACCTATTATTGCATATTTATTTTCATGATGATACAAAAGACACTCTTGATAATACTTTATAGCAGTATCATAATCATTCATTTTCTTGGCTACATCTCCTAATCCAACAAGACCATATTGATTTTTAGGATCTAATTTGAGTAACTCCTCAAATTTTGCCTTTGCCTCAGCAAATTTATTTTGTTTTAAATATTCATAACCTTCCTGCGATATTTGATTCATTAAAGATACTTTTTCATCATTAAGGTTTTCTTTACTATTAATGTTAGTAGAATCATTTTTATTCATTTAATTCTTATCTCCTATTTTTTTTATTTATTAATATTTTATTTACAATTTCTTGTTTGCTTTGTTTTTCATTATCATTTTTCTCATTTTCTTCTTTTTCCTGCATAATTTTATTGTCTACTAATAAATCTTCTCTTAATAATTTTCTAATAATCTGAGCGCTCTTCTTACAAAAAGCCTCTATTTTAGAAGAATTTTCGGACATAAAATACATTTCAGCTGCCTTGTAAAGATTGTTATTCTTTAAATAGTAATCACCAAGCCTAACAATCCCATCTTTATAATCAACTGTTACAAAAATTTTCTCAGCAGCCTCTATATTACCATTGCTAAAAAATTCATTTCCTTTTCTTATTAGAAGAACTCTATTTTTAGAATCAACTACTCTCTTTTTATCATTACCTTTTTTTATCATAATAATACCATTTAAAATATTAAATATGCTAATTCCTGCAAAAAATAACCAATCTTACTTTAATTAGGATAAGTTTTAAAAACACTTCTTATAAATCCTATGCATATTAAAATTTCAATTTTTAATATTATTTTAATATTATTATATAATTTTTTTTAAAAAAATACAATATTTATTTTTCCTTTATTTTTAATTATTATAACTAACTTTTCTAATTTTATCAAAAGATTATAATACAAAAACAGATTAAAATTTTATTATTACATTTTATTATTACATAAGAAGAAATATTTAAAATTAAATATCAGATTGTTAAATAAGGTAAAGATTGTACTTGGATATTTGAATATGATGGTCTAAAATAGTTTTTCTTGTATAAAAATAAAAAAACCTGGCAATGACCTACTCTCCCATGAGGCGAACCTCACAGTACCATCGGCGCTAGAGGGCTTAACTTTTCTGTTCGGAATGGGAAGAGGTGTATCCCCTCTGCTAAAATCACCAGGTATATATTAATATTTAATTTTCTAAGATTTAAGAGATATATCTTTATTCGAATAAGATATAATAATATGGTCAGGCCTCACGAACTATTAGTACTACTTGGCTAAACATATTTCTATGCTTACACCTGTAGCCTATCAACGTCCTAGTCTTGAACGGTTCTTCAGGAGGATTAAATCCTCAGGGATATCTCATCTTGAGGTGGGTTTCCCACTTAGATGCTTTCAGCGGTTATCCCTTCCAAACTTAGTTACCCAGCGATGCCCTTGGCAGGACAACTGGTACACCAGCGGTTTGTCCACTCCGGTCCTCTCGTACTAGGAGCAGATCCTCTCAAATATCCAACGACCATGACAGATAGGGACCGAACTGTCTCGCGACGTTCTGAACCCAGCTCACGTACCGCTTTAATTGGCGAACAGCCAAACCCTTGGGACCTTCTCCAGCCCCAGGATGCGATGAGCCGACATCGAGGTGCCAAACCTTGCCGTCGATATGAACTCTTGGGCAAGATCAGCCTGTTATCCCCAGAGTACCTTTTATCCGTTAAGCGATGGCGCTTCCACTCGCTACCACCGGATCACTAAGACCTACTTTCGTACCTGCTCGACTTGTCAGTCTCACAGTCAAGCTCCCTTATGCCTTTACACTCTACGCATGGTTTCCAATCATGCTGAGGGAACCTTTGTGCGCCTCCGTTACTTTTTAGGAGGCGACCGCCCCAGTCAAACCGCCCACCTGACAATGTCCTATTACCGGTTTCACGCTAATAGTTAGATATTTAGTACAAGAAGGGTGGTATTTCAACGTCGACTCCACAGATACTGGCGTACCTGCTTCTTAGTCTCCCACCTATCCTACACATCCTATACCAAATATCAATATCAGGCTACAGTAAAGGTTCATGGGGTCTTCCCGTCTAGTCATGGTTAAGCGGTATCTTCACCGCTACTCCAATTTCACCGGGTCTATCGTTGAGACAGTGCTCAAGTCGTTACACCTTTCGTGCAGGTCGGAACTTACCCGACAAGGAATTTCGCTACCTTAGGACCGTTATAGTTACGGCCGCCGTTTACTGGGGCTTAAATTCAGAGCTTCGCGGTTACCCGCTAACCCCTCCTCTTGACCTTCCAGCACCGGGCAGGTGTCAGACCCTATACTTCCGCTTGCGCGTTCGCAGAGTCCTGTGTTTTTGATAAACAGTCGCTTGAGCCATTTCTCTGCAACCTTCCGGGTCGCCCCGGTTAGGCCATCCTTCTTCCGAAGTTACGGATGTATTTTGCCGAGTTCCTTAACGATAGTTATCCCGAGCGCCTTAGAATATTCATCCCGCTCACCTGTGTCGGTTTACAGTACGGTCTGGCATAATATATACTTAGAGATTATTTCTTGACAGTATGGCTATCTGACTTCGTTCCTCCGTAGATTCACTCCTTCAGAGACTCAGATCAAGAGGCGCATTTCACTACCTCTCTCTTCTCCTCGTCCCCTCTCCCGAGACTACCATCACCCGGGTTCAGACTCACCTCCTGTGTCATCCCCTCGTTATTATACCAGGTACTGGATTATATACCAGTTTCCCATCAGCTACGCTTTTCAGCCTCGCCTTAGGGGCCGACTAACCCTGGGCAGATTACCTTTACCCAGGAAACCTTGAGCTTTCGGCGAACCGATTTTTCATCGGTTTTTTCGTTACTCATTCCGGCATCTTCACTTGTGTTACCTCCACAAAATCTTTCGATTTTGCTTCTTCGGCTTCCACAACGCTCTCCTACCACTCCATATTTTTCAATATGAAGTCCATAGCTTCGGTTATATGCTTAAGCCCCGCTACATTATCGGCGCAATACAACTCGACCAGTGAGCTATTACGCACTCTTTAAAGGAATGGCTGCTTCTAAGCCAACCTCCTGGCTGTCTTCGCTGTATCACATCCTTTTCCACTTAGCATATAATTTGGAACCTTAGCTGATGGTCTGGGCTATTTCCCTCTCGACAATGAACCTTATAGCACACTGTCTGACTCCTATACTCTTGAGTTTAGGCATTCGTAGTTTGTCTGGGTTTGGTACCCGGTGAAGGGCCCTAGTCCAATCAGTGCTCTACCGCCTAAACTGAACGTATAAGGCTAGTCCTAAAACTATTTCGGAGAGAACCAGCTATCGCCACTTTTGTTTGGCCTTTCACCCCTATCTACACCTCATCCCCTGGTTTTTCAACACCAGTGAGTTCGGTCCTCCACTTGGTTTTACCCAAGCTTCAACCTGGACATAGATAGATCAAGTGGCTTCGGGTCTATTGCATGCAACTTAATTCGCCCTATTAGGACTCGGTTTCCCTTCGGCTTCGTGACTTCTTATCACTTAACCTTGCTACATACAATAACTCGCCGGATCATTAAGCAAAAGGCACGCAGTCACTTTCGTTCCTACGGCTTGTAGACTGTTGGTTTCAGGTTCTATTTCACTCCCCTCTCGGGGTTCTTTTCACCTTTCCCTCACGGTACTTCTCCACTATCGGTCACCATATAGTATTTAGCCTTGGATGGTGGTCCACCCAGATTCCAACCAGATTCCAAGTGTCCGGTTGTACTCAGGATACTCCTAAGAAATATTATCAATTTCACATACAGGACTTTCACCTTCTTCGGTTAGCCTTCCCAGACTATTCTGCTATCAATAATATTTCTATATCGGAGTCCTACAACCCCTATGTTGCAAGCAACATAGGTTTGGGCTCTTCCAATTTCGCTCGCCGCTACTTTCGGAATCTCTTTTTGATTTCTTCTCCTCGGGGTACTTAGATGGTTCAATTCTCCCGGTTTCGCCTCACCATAATACCTTATCTTATGGTGATACACAGACATTACTCTGTGTGGGTTTCCCCATTCGGTAATCCACGGATCAACGCTTGTTTGCAACTCCCCGTGGCTTTTCGCAGCTTACCACGACCTTCATCGCCTTATGGTGCCATAGGCATCCCCCAACAGCCCTTATCTGCCTGACCATATTATTATAGCCTATTCTAATGCTCTATTCTTACTTTACTCTTAATCCTTATAATTCATTATAAATTGTCAAAGAACACTGGGTTATCGTGGACTTGAACCACGGACCTCGTGCTTATCAGGCACGCGCTCTAACCACCTGAGCTAATAACCCTCTTCTATATAAAAAAGCTATATTTAAGGAGATGAGTTTTAAAGAGAGAAGGAAGACAAAATTATCCTTAAAAAGGAGGTGATCCAACCGCACTTTCCAGTACGGTTACCTTGTTACGACTTCACCCCCCTCACCAAGCACACCTTAGGTACCCCCCTCCTTGCGGTTAGGGTAATAACTTCGGGTGTCCTCAACTCGGGTGGTGTGACGGGCGGTGTGTACAAGGCCCGGGAACGTATTCACCGCAGCGTGCTGATCTGCGATTACTAGCGATTCCAACTTCATGGAGTCGAGTTGCAGACTCCAATCTGAACTACGGACTGTTTTTTGGGATTGGCTCCACCTCGCGGTATTGCTACCCTTTGTACAGCCCATTGTAGCACGTGTGTAGCCCAGGACATAAGGGCCATGAGGACTTGACGTCATCCCCACCTTCCTCCGATTTATCATCGGCAGTTCCGTTAGAGTGCCCTGGCTTTACCCAGATGGCAACTAACAGTAAGGGTTGCGCTCGTTGCGGGACTTAACCCAACATCTCACAACACGAGCTGACGACAGCCATGCAGCACCTGTCTACCTGTCCTTGCGGAACGGGATATCTCTACCCCTGTCAGGTAGATGTCAAGCCCTGGTAAGGTTCTTCGCGTATCATCGAATTAAACCACATGCTCCACCGCTTGTGCGGGCCCCCGTCAATTCCTTTGAGTTTCACCCTTGCGAGCATACTCCCCAGGCGGTACACTTAACGCGTTTGCTTCGGCACTAGATGATTAAATCACCTAACGCCTAGTGTACAACGTTTACAGTGTGGACTACCAGGGTATCTAATCCTGTTTGCTCCCCACACTTTCGCATTTCAGTGTCAGTTGTAGACCAGAGACTCGCCTTCGCCACAGGTATTCTTCCGCATATCTACAGATTTCACCCCTACACGCGGAATTCCAGTCTCCCCTTCTACACTCCAGTCTTACAGTTTGCAAGCCATACTCGAAGTTAAGCTTCGGTATTTTAACTCACACTTGTAAAACCACCTACATGCCCTTTACGCCCAGTGATTCCGAACAACGCTTGCCACCTACGTATTACCGCGGCTGCTGGCACGTAGTTAGCCGTGGCTTATTCGTATGGTACCGTCATCAGTCCGTCTTTCCACTACGAACCTTATTCTTCCCATACAAAAGGACTTTACAACATTTCTGCCTTCTTCGTCCACGCGGCGTCGCTCCGTCAGGGTCTCCCCCATTGCGGAAGATTCTTAGCTGCTGCCTCCCGTAGGAGTCTGGACCGTGTCTCAGTTCCAATGTGGCCGTTCACCCTCTCAGGCCGGCTACCCATCGTCGCCTTGGTAGGCCTTTACCCTACCAACTAGCTAATGGGACGCAAGCTCATCCTAAGGTAAGGCATTTGCCTCTTTCACCTCCCGGCATATCCAGTATTACTATGCATTTCTGCATACTATCCCAGTCCTTAGGGTAGATTCTCACGTGTTACTCACCCGTGCGCCAGTTGTTACCTATATCGCTACAGGTAACCCCTTTGACTTGCATGCTTAAAACGCGCCGCCAGCGTTCGTTCTGAGCCAGGATCAAACTCTCCATTATATGGTAATGTGTTTCCGAAGAAACACATCTGTTATATATAAATATTTACTATTTAATATACATTAAGAGCTTAACCCTTCCTCTCTCTCACTCGCTTCCTAAAAAGCAAAACTCATCTCTCTTCTTAAAATATAGCCTTTCAAAGAACTTATATATAAATATAATATTAACACTTTTTTTCTTTTTAGTCAACTATTTATATACTA
>Ga0209204_1002581_pt1 | contig 14619 bp, 8 predicted proteins | sample AD_JPNMR2_MetaG_FD_184425 | JGI IMG/M metagenome (GOLD analysis project Ga0209204, IMG submission 184425) | Active sludge microbial communities of municipal wastewater-treating anaerobic digesters from Japan - AD_JPNMR2_MetaG (SPAdes) (version 2) | ecosystem: Engineered > Bioreactor > Anaerobic >...
GCATTGAATGATCCCCCTTTACAGCTATTCAAGCCGGCGGTTCGATGCCCGGTTCCCATACAGACCCGCAGCTACCCGCCCAATCTAAGTGTTTCTCCCGGCACCCGGGGCCTTCCTTCTCAACGCGCACGCTTTTTCGGCGAGCGTGGCAAGCCTCCGCTCGCACTATCGCACGCATGGTTGCAGTTCACCCGCGGGGCGGTAATCGCGCAGGAGATAGCATGGCGGGTGGGGAACAGAGCGAGCAAGGGATGGATGGAAAGCGTGGGTTATGATTCCGTGTACCCGTAGGAGTAGGAGGAAGGCATCCATGAGACGATCTGCCGGGTTTACGCTCATCGAGCTGCTCGTGGTCATCGCCATCATAGCCATTCTAGCGGCGATCCTTTTCCCGGTCTTTGCCAGGGCGCGGGAGAATGCGCGCAAGTCCACCTGCCAATCGAACCTGAAGCAGTTGGGCATGGCGGCAATGCAGTATGCGCAGGATTATGACGAGATCTATCCGGCGGTGTATCGCCGGATGCCGGACCTGTACTGGTGGGGCGACATGCTGCAGCCCTACATCAAGAACTACCAGGTGCTGGTCTGCCCGTCTGGCTCCTGGAGCACTCCCAACGAGCGGCCACCGAGCCTTCCCAACCCGCTCGTCTGTTCCTATGCTCTTCCGAACATCCGGAAAAACGACGCGGGCGCAGACATCACGCCCCTCCCTGGCGCGTCGATGGCGCAGGTTTCGGACCCCGCGGGCACGATTATGTTGTGCGACTCGTCGCGATCTGAGATCTTCACCCCGGAGGCGACCTACAATTTCACGATCGCGGGCCCAAACGGAGTCACTGACCTGGGCACGGGCAGCTACGTTCGTGTCGCCCTGCGGCATATGGATGGGTTTAACTGCGCGTTCGCCGATGGACACGTCAAGTGGTTGAGGCAGAGCACGCCGGGCATGTGGACGACTCTCGCCGGCGACTAGTGGCCCGCGTGGCACTCCAGCAGCCTGGGGGAGGCGGCTCTGGCCGCATGGCGCCGGCAAGGCCTCCCCACGGGCGTCTTCTAGTGTGACCATCCGCGGCAGGAGTTAGGAGGAAAGGACCGATGAAACGTTCTGCCGGTTTTACGCTTATCGAGCTGCTCGTGGTCATCGCCATCATAGCCATCCTGGCGGCGATCCTTTTCCCGGTCTTTGCCAGGGCACGCGAGAACGCGCGCAAGTCCACCTGCCAGAGCAACCTGAAGCAGTTGGGCATGGCGGCGATGCAGTACGCGCAGGACTACGACGAGACCTATCCGATGATGTACCGCCGCATGCCGCATCTGTACTGGTGGAGCGACGTGCTGCAGCCCTACGTCAAGAACTACCAGGTGTTGGTCTGCCCGTCCGGCTCCTGGAGCACTGCCACCGAGCGGCCCCCGAGCCTTCCCAACCCGCTCGTCTGCTCCTATGCTTTCCCGTACTTCTCAAAAACCGATGCGGGCGCAGCCATCACGCCCCTCCCCGGTGCGCCGATGGCCTCCGTTCCGGACCCCGCGGGCACGATCATGTTCTGCGACTCCACGACTACCGAGATCTACAGCGGAGGCGTGAACAACTTCACCATCGCGGGTCCGAACGGTGACACCGATCTGGGCACGGGCAACTACGTTCGTGTCGCCAGGCGGCATATGGACGGTTTCAACTGCGCATTCGCCGATGGGCACGTCAAGTGGCTGAGGCGGAGCACGCCCGGCATGTGGACGACTCTCGACAACGACTAGTGGGCCTGCGTGCTCATACTGACAGGCGCTCGGCTGCAAGCCGCGCGGGCGCTGCCGAATGGGAAAGGGCGGGGAGGACGCCGTGGCGATGCTGCCTCCCCCCGCTCCTTGCCCCATGAGAATTGGAATCTATGATGACACCACGCCAGCGCTACTGCGAGACGCTTCTCTTTGGAACCCCGGACCGCATTCCCTTCCAGCCCGGCAGCCCGCGGGTGTCGACTCTCGCCGTGTGGCGCCAGCAAGGCCTCCCCGAGGGTGTTTACTGGTATGACTACCTGCTGGAGTGCCTCGGCATCGCCCCGGATCATGGGCGTGGCGGGGGCGACCCGGGCGTCTCCTTCCGCATGATCCCCACCTTCGAGGAGAAGGTGCTCGAGCATCGCGACGGCCACTACATCGTCCAGGACTGGATGGGGGCGATCACCGAAATCTCCGACCGGTATGACTACACCTACATCCGCTCTGCCAAGGACTTCGTCACGCGCAAGTGGCACCGCTTCCCTGTTCAAACGCGCGATGACTGGGAGCGCATGAAGGAGCGCTACGACCCGCGCGCACCTGGCCGCTTCCCGGCCGACTTCGAGGAGCGGTGCGCGCGCATGAAGGAGCGCACGGGCGTCGCCTGGATCTACTTCAACGGCCCCTTCTGGCAGATGCGCGAGTGGTGTGGGTTGGAGGGCCTGTGCGTGCTGATGGCCGACGACCCGGAGTGGGTGGAAGAGATGGCCACCTTCTGGATGGAGTTCGTCTCGCAGACGATGGCCCCCATCCTGGAGCGCGTGGAGCTCGACCGGGTTTGCATCTCGGAGGATATGGCCTACAAGGCCCACAGCATGATCTCGCCCGCCATGATCCGCCGCTTCCTCATGCCCTGCTACGAGCGATGGATCCCCGAGATCAAGAAGAGCGGCTGCCCGATCATCGACATGGACTCCGACGGCTACATTGGCGAGTTGATTCCTCTCTGGATCGAAGCGGGGATCAACGCCTGCTGCCCCGTCGAAGTGGCCGCGGGGAATGACTTGGTCGAGTACCGCCGCCGCTTTGGCACGCGGATGGCCTACACCGGCGGCATCGACAAGCGCGCTCTGGCCAAAGGCGGCGCCGTGATGGAGGCAGAGCTCAAGCGCGTCATCCCCCCTCTTCTGAAAGAAGGCGGCTACATCCCCGGGTGTGACCACGGCGTGCCCCCGGATATCTCCTGGCCCAACTTCCTTGCCTATGCCCGCCTCCTCGCCCAGTACACCGGCTGGCTCTAGCCCGGCCCGCCCGCCACGGATGAGGGGCCGGGTGGGCACCCAGGATGTGCGCTCCAGCCGGGATGAGATGGCCATCCGGGTGGCTCTCCCCGAGGACCGCTTCGCGGTCCTTCGAGAGCGCCACGCGACCGCGAACAACGTGGGGCCCATGCGAACGTTCGGTAGGGGCGAACCCTTGGTGTTCGCCCTGTTTCCGGATCCGTGTGTGCGTGCGGGCGTTCCTCTCCTTATGTCGGAATCCCAGACCTAACCCGCGGGCGTTTGACGGAAGCCCGGCATGGTGTTACAATGACGGCACGAAACGTGAGAGGAGGCCGTGAGTTGCAGGGGGCTGTGGCCCCGTGCATCTTCGGAAGTGGATGAAGATGGCGAATCCGCCCCAGGTACTGCGCGGCATGCGCGATTTCTTGCCCGACCGGATGATCTTGCGCCACCACGTGATTGGCATCTTTCGCTCTGTCTTCGAGCGCTATGGTTTCGAGCCACTGGATACTCCCGCCATTGAATATGCCGAGACTCTGGAAGGCAAGTACGGCGAGGAAGCCGATAAACTGATTTACAAGTTTGAAGACCGCGGCGGCCGGCAGGTGGGCCTCCGCTACGATCTGACGGTGCCCCTGGCGCGCGTCGTCGCCCTCTATCCGGATCTGCCCAAGCCGTTCAAGCGCTACCAGATCGCGCCTGTCTGGCGCGCGGAGCGCCCTCAGAAAGGCCGGTATCGCGAGTTCTGGCAGTGCGATGTCGATACCGTCGGCTCGTCCAGCATGCTCGCCGATGCCGAGATCCTCGCTGTCCTCCACGACTCGCTCACCGCGCTGGGCTTCACGCAGTTCGTGATCCGGATCAATAACCGGAAACTGCTCAAGGGCCTTTCCACCTTCGCCGGCGTGCCCGAGGGCGAAGAGGCGAATGTCCTGCGCAGCGTCGATAAGCTCGATAAGATCGGCGAGGTGGGGGTACGCACCGAGTTGTTGGAGAAGGGCTTCGATGAGGAGGTGGTCGCGCGCCTCTTCCGCCTCCTGGAGCCCGGGGACGACACGAGCGATCTCATTGCCCGGCTGCGTGTTCAGCTGGCAGAGAGCCCTGACGCCCAGGAAGGCCTGGCCGAGTTGGAGCAGCTCCGCGAGTACCTGGCGAACCTGGGCGTGCGCGAGAGCTGCTACCGGTTCGATCTTTCCATGGTCCGCGGTCTGGACTACTACACCGGTCCGATCTTCGAGACCGTCGTCGAAGAGCCGCGCATCGGGAGCATCACCGGGGGCGGGCGCTACGACCATCTGGTGGGTATCTTCAGCGGGCGCGACATCCCTGCCGTGGGCTCCACGCTCGGCCTGGAGCGGATCGTGGACGTGATGGAGGCCCTCCACCTCTTCCCGGAGACGAAGACGCTTACCCAGGTGCTTGTCGCCGCGTTCGACGCCGAGACGATCCCGGAGGCGCTCCGCCTGGCCACGGAGCTGCGCCGCGCAGGCACGCGCGTCGAAGTGCCCCTGATGGAGAAGGGCGGCTTCAGGAAGTTTCTCTCCTACGCCAACGCGAAGGGCATCCCCACGGTGGTCCTCCTCGGCCCGGACGAGATCGCCCGCGGCGAGGTGACCGTGCGCAACATGGCGGATGGGAGCCAGGAGTCGGTGCCACGCGCCGAGGCCGTCGCTCGCCTCAGCGGCCAGCGCGCCCAATGATTCCCCGCGAGTGGGAGGGGGAGCGAGCAACACGCGCGCCAGTCCCCGGCCCTATCCGGTGCCGGGGACTGGCGCGCGTGTTGGATGGAGGAGGGTGATGGCACGCCGGAAGCAATCTGAACCGGTCGCGACGGATCTCTGCGTGTACCGCGATCGCGGCCTCTACGTGCCGGGGCTCGATTGCTGGCTCGATTCGAGCAAGCCCCGCCGGCGCGGCTTCATCAGCCACGCGCACACGGACCACTATGCCGCGCACGAAACGATCTTCTGCACGCCGGAGACGGCCGACATGCTGGCGCTCGTGAAGCCATTCGAGGAGGAGCTCCCTCCCATCCGCCCGCTGTACCTGGGCCGGACCATCGAGCATGGCGACCTCCAGGTCACCCTCCTGCCCAGCGGGCACATCCTGGGCGCCGCCATGATGCATGTTACGCGCGGGGGCGAATCGCTGCTCTACTCTGGTGATGTGCGCCCGTCCGGATCCGCGACGACGCCACCGGCCCAGGTGGTGCCGGCCGACCATCTGATCGTGGAGGACACCTTCGGCGCTCTAGATGAGGAGTTCGTCGGCGCGGAAGAGGGCGCCGCCCGTGTGGTCGAGTTCTGCCGCAAGTGCCGGGCACGGAACAGAACGCCCATCCTGGTGACCACCAGCAACTGCGGGAAAGCGCAGGAGATGGTCGTTGCCCTTGGGCAGGCGGGGCTCGCCGTGGCGCTGCAGTCAAAGATCTGGCACTTCACGCGGCTCTACGAGCGCCACGGGATCCCGGTTTCCGGCTACACGCGCCTCCGCAAGGATGAGTGGCCAGATGCCGACGCCGTGATCGTCACCCGCGCCTACCTGGAGCATGATGACCTGACGGACCGCGTGCCCCGGCCGACCTACGCCCTCGTCTCCGGGTGGGCCGCGTCCGACGAGGCCGATGACTTCGACGCCGCCATCCCGTGGAGCGACCACGCCTCCCGCGAGGAGCTGCTCGCGTTCATCGAGGCCGTCAACCCCCGCCTGGTATGGACCTTCGCGGGCGAAGGCCACCTGCTCCCTGAGCTCCGTGCCGCCGGACGCGACGCGGTTCACCTGGAGGCGTGCTAAATCCAGGCGGGACTTCGGTCACGGGAGCACGACGAGCGTCTGCTCGGCGCTCTCGCCAACGGGCGCGCCGTTGCGATCCACCAGAGAGACGCGCAGGCGAACCGGGCCGCCGGCCTTCAGGCGCACGCGCTTCTGCGCGCCAGGCTTCGCCGGAATCTCGACGCGGCGTGCGCCGGCCTCGACGCGGATCCGATAGCTCTTCTGCTCGCTGGCAGCGAGGTGTACGGCGACCGGTAGCTCCAGCGTCTCGCCATCCGAGGCCAGGCCACCGGCGCGCGGGAGGATCGCCGGCTCCGGAACGGTGACCGGGAGTGTGACCTCGCTCGCGGGGCGCCCAGACTGGCCCCAGGCGAAGCGTAGCTCGCGCGCGCCGGGCTGGCGCAGGTTGACGGGGAAGCGCGCCGTGCCGGACGCACCCGGAGCCAGCCGGAGGCTTTGCTCCTGATTCTCCAGGGCGAGGCGAGCCTCGGCGGGTGTCTCGCCCCGGTTCTGCAACACCACCTCCACCGATTGCTTGCCCCAGAACCGCGGGAGCGCCAGCGATTGTAGCGCCAGGCTCCCCTCCTGCACGAGCGCCCATCCGAACCGCTCGGGCACGTGGAACCCGTCATAGGTACACGACCACGCTGAAAGCCGGTCCGCTTCCGGGCCAGCGAACCGGCTGCGGCAGAAGTTGACCGCCATCACGGGCGAGCGCCGAACCCCCGCCTTCTCCAGCTCCGACCAGGGCAGGGCGATCTCGACTGAGTAGCCACTGGCCTCCTTGCGCACGCTCACCTCGGCGGAGGAGTTCCACGACGGGTCCTGGTTGCGCTCGTCATACACCGCGCCGTTGGTGTTCACGATGAGATGGGCATAGGGCGCGCGCGGCCCCCCGGCCACGAAGAACTCGACGCCGTCATCCAGCCATATTTCTGGAGTATCATGGCCATGCCGGATGGCCCGGAGCCGGGCCATCGCCGGCTCCGGGCAGCGAAACGAAACGTAGAGGGCGCGCGCGTCATAGAGGATCCGGGCCTCTGTGTCGACCTCCGGCTTGCCGCCATCATGTGCCCGGTAGAAGTTGGTCGCGACGGCGCTCTCGGCCCAGCAGGGGTCGGAAAGGTCGCCATCGATCACCGGCGGCATCGTGGTCGGGAGCACCGGGATTGCCGGTAGGGCTCGCGTGGATGCTCCTTCCGTCGCGCTCACCACGAGCGTGACCTGAGAAGCGTCCTGGCGCCGCTGCGCCACGGGCTTGCCAGTCATAATGGCCCGCAGCCGGAGGATCTGGTCCGCGGCGGCCCGGCGCACCTGCTGCATCCGGCTCGTCTCAAACGCCACGCCCCCCAGTGGGTTGGCCCAGGGCACGGCGTTCACGAGCGCATCGAGCATCTCCTGGGCCTCGCGCGCAGCGGCGCGCACGCGCTCGTCGCGGTGCGCGCGTGCCTCGGCAATCGTCTGCGAGAGCGTGTAGAGGTAGCGGTAGTCATCCACGCCTTCGCGGAGCGCCTCCCAGGCGATGGTCGGGATCGCGCCCTGATAGGTGCTCCAGTCGTCCGGCTTGAGGAGGTGCGGGTAGACGGTACACTGCTCCTTGGGCTCAACGCGGTTCGCGCGCGAGCCATCGAAGTCGTTGAAAACATCCTCGTGCGGCCGGCAGAAGGTCCACGAGACCTGTGCCTTCGCGCCCGTCTTCCAGAAGAGCAGTCCGGCGCCATAGCGGTTGTGGAACATGTAGCCTTCCTGGGGGAAGGGATTGACGTAGCATCCGGTGCCGTACCACCAGAACTCAGCGCCGGTGCGCGCGCACTCCTCGCGCGCCTTCCGAGCCCTCTCCTCGTTGGCCACCAGCCCAGCGACGAAGCAGGGCGCCGTGAGGTACTCGGAGGCCTTCTCCAGGAAACCGATCTGGTAGAAGGTGGCGTAGGTCGTGGCGCCACCCGCGCGCCAGCACTGGTAATCCTGGATGGCGTACGTATCCTCGCCGGACGGCTCGTCTCTCCCGTAGAAGAGCCAGGGCACGGGTGCGTCCTTCGTCGCCTCGACGGCGGCTTTTGCCACGGCGGTGACGCCGGCGCGGATCTCCTCCGGCCAGGTTCCCTTCTCCAGGTCGACTTTCAGACCGAGCGCATCACGGACGCGCTGCGGCCATCCGCCCATGGAGCAGACGTGCGGTCCGGGAATGCCGGCCTCAAGGCACTGGGCCGCGAGCTTCTTGTAGGAGGATGCGTCGAAGACCACCCGGCCCTCCTTCAATCCGGAGAGATCCGCCGTACCGAGGGAGCCCTCCACCAAACCGGTGATCCCGTGGCGAGCGAAATCGCGGAGTTCGGCCATCACCTGGGCATCGGTCATCGCGCGCCAGCGCCCGGCGTCGGCATAGAGCAGCCACGCGCGGTCCTTGGGCCGCTGCAGCTGGAAGGGGAGCACCTCGATGCGCAGCGGGAGCACCAGGGCGGGCTTGCCGGCCGCCTGGATCGAGACGCGCGCGGTGTAAAGGCCAGGCCGGGCATCCGGGCGGGCGCTCAGAGTCAACCAAAACGCCGCCGTCTCTCCCGCGGCGAGGTCGAACGCCCGCTCCTCCAGAACGCCGCGCGTCACCGGCACCGTCTTCCGCCCGTCCCTGCACGGAAGGAGCAGCTCCGGGGTGATGTACCACTGGCGCGAGCGCCATCCGGTGCGCTGCGGCCAGAAGTGCATGTGCCGCACGTCGCACGTCACTGGGGTGTCGGCGAGATCGACACGGACCGCGAGCCCCTTCAGGCTTTCCAGCGCGCGCGTGCCCACCCACACCGGCTCATCCTCGCCGGGCGTGAAGAAAGCGGTGAGCTCGCGCGCGTGCTCCTCGGGGCGTGGCACTCCGTCTGGCCGGTACTGACCCGGGTCCGACGTGATATAGGCGAGGAGTCCGGCGGCGCGCTCGGATGAGGTGGGCTGTGGCGGCTGCCAGTCTGGCTTTGGTGCCGGACGCTCCTGGAACGGCTCGCCTGGGTCCACGCGCTCGTAGCGGACGCCGCCGATGGTGACCGGCCCGCTTTCCTGCGCGAGCGCTGCCACCGGCAGCATGAATAGAACGAAGGCAAAGAAAGTTGCAGTTCTCATCGGTCTCTCCTGATCGCCGGCATAGCCCGCATTATTCACCAGAACAATGAAAAAGCTCACTGCCAGGCGTGGCGCAGGTTCGTGGGCACTGCCCCCGAAAACCCTGCTTCCGGACGCCTGTGGTGGCAACGGCGTGCCACCAGGCAAGAGACTTCTCTTGAAGTATTCTGGTGAATACTTCGGGATAGGGAGCATCGGGCGCGGAGCCTGCGTCTGAGGGCGCGCCCAGCCCGCTCAGGTCGTTGTGACCGGAACGCCACGGGAACCGGAGTGCCCGCGTGCGACAACGGACGGATGGCCGGGCACTTGTGGCCAACATTCGCCCCAAAACCGGCTTCTCCTGCCGCCGGTGTGCCCCTCAGGGAGGCAGGAGAGACCCCGGCGGATCGCGAACGAACGGCGAGAGAGAGTTCGGCCTATCTCCATCCGAGTCCCGCGCGTGGGCCGCCCAACATCTCAGCGAAGGTGAGGAGTGCGCGCAGAATGGCAATGACGGAGAGGAAGCCAGACCGGCCCGCGCCGGAGAGGCCGGTGCCCGCAGTCAAGCCCCGCGGGGTCACCTGGCGCGCGGTCGCGATCGCCTTCGTCCTGACGCCGCTCAACTCGCTCTGGATCGTCCACTCGGAGGTGATCCAGTATGCCGGCCATCCCACCACGGTGTCGCTTTTCTTCAACGTGATCTTCTGCCTGGCCGTGCTCGTGGCGATCAACGCTCTGCTGGCCCGGTGGGCGCCGCGCTACCGCTTCTCGCAGGGCGAGCTGCTCACGATCTACATCCTCCTCTCGCTCGCCACGGCAATGGTGGGCCACGACATGTACCAGGTGCTGATCTCCGTGATCGCCCAGCCATTCTGGTACGCCGAGGTGGCCCCGGAGAGGCGGTGGCACGAGCTGTTCACAGCCGATTTGCCGCCGTGGCTCGTCGTGACCGATACCGAGATCCTGCGCGACTACTTCCACGGCACCAACCACTGGAGCGGGTTCTACCGCGCGGCCTACATCATGGGGTGGCTGAGGCCGGTGCTGGTGTGGACCGGCTTCACGATGATCCTCCTCTTTACGATGCTCTGCCTCTCGGTTCTCCTGCGCAAGCAGTGGACCGAGCGCGAGCGACTCACCTTCCCGATCATCGAGCTGCCGCTGCGGATGACGGATGAGAGCTTCAAGCTGTTCAAGAGCCCGGCGTTCTGGATCGCCGTGGCGCTCGCCGGGATGGTGGACCTGATCAACACACTCCACCTAAATATCCCGACGATTCCGGGCCTTCCAACGCGCCAGTACTCGCTCAACCAATTTATCACCGCCTGGCCGTGGCGGGCGATGGGCCCGGCGCCGCTCCAGTTCCTCCCGTTTATCATCGGCATCGGCTTCCTGCTCCCGGTGGATCTCTCTTTCTCGTGCTGGTTCTTCTTCTGGTACTGGAAGGCGCAGCAGATCCTCACCGCCCGGTATGGTTGGAACGATGGCCGGCCGGACTTCCCCTACACCATCGAGCAGTCGTTTGGCGCGTTTATTGGCGTGTGCGTGCTCGTTGTCTGGCTGGCGCGCCCCTATCTGAAGGAAGTGTGGCGGACGGCGTGTGGCCAGGCGTCCGAGGTGAGCGACGACGACGAGCCGATCTCCTACCGCTTTGCGTTGATCGGCCTGGGCGCGGGGTTGCTTGCCTTCGCGGCGTTCGCGTACGCGGGCGGATTGCGCAGCCTCCCGCTTTTGTTCCTCTTCGTGCTGATCTACTTCGCGCTCGCCGTCGCCGTGTCGCGGATGCGCGCGGAGATGGGCACGCCGGCGCACGACCTCCATCACGGCGGCCCGGATCAGATCCTCCCGAGGCTTCTGGGCACGCCGGGGATGGAGAAGAGCACGCTGATCTGGTTCTCGCTCTCTTGGGGCTACAACCGCGCCTACCGCTCGCACCCGATGCCTCACTATCTGGAGGGCTTTCGCCTGGCACACCTGGCGCGGATCGAGCGCCGGCGGCTCTTCTTCGCGATGCTCTTCTTCGGCTTGTGGGGGAGCCTGTGCGCGTTCTGGGCGCTGCTGCACACCTACTACCAGGTGGGCGCATCCACCGGCAAGGTGATGGGCCCCGCCGTCTCTTTCGGCCAGGAGGCATGGAACCAGCTGGCACGCTGGCTCACCGCGCCCAAAGATGTGGAACCGTTGAGCAAGTGGTTTGCCCTGGGCGGGTTGGGTTTCAGCCTCTTCCTGACGGCGATGCGCGCCCGCTATACGTGGTGGGCGTTCCATCCGGTGGGCCTGGCGGTCTCCAGCTCGTGGGCGATGCGCTATATGTGGCTCTCGCTCTTCATCGCCTGGCTGTGCAAAGTGGCGATCCTGCGCGCGGGCGGACTGAACCTCTATCGGAGGGCGCTCCCCTTCTTCCTGGGGCTGATCTTCGGCGAGTTCGTGATCGGCGAGCTCCTGAACCTTATCGGCCTGCTCTTCCGGCTACAGATCTACCGCTTCTGGGGCTAAACGCGCCGGCCCCCGCGGCATGGGGTACGCCCCTTATCCGGGAGTCTTACAGTGGCGCGAAGGGGGCGGTGCAACTGCACCGCCCCCTTCGTAACGAACCGGAGCACCCTTCCCTGGGGTCCGGCACGGGGCCGGGGGCCAGGGAAGGGGCGGGATGCGAGCTTACTTGTCCTTCGGGCCGGTGTAGGCGATGTTCGCCTGGGCCGCCGCAAGGCGGGCCACCGGCACGCGGAACGGCGAGCAGCTCACGTAGTTCAGGCCAACCTTGTGGCAGAACGCGATGCTCTCCGGATCGCCGCCGTGCTCGCCGCAGATACCCAGCTCGATGCTCGGGTTGGCCTCGCGGCCCTTGCGAACCGCGATCTCGACGAGCTGGCCGACACCCGCCTGGTCCAGCGTCTGGAACGGGTTCTCCGGCAGGATCTTCTCCTCAACGTACTTGAGCAGGAACTTGCCCTCGGCGTCGTCACGCGAGTAGCCGAAGGTGGTCTGCGTCAGGTCGTTGGTTCCGAAGGAGAAGAACTGGGCGACCTTGGCGATCTCATCGGCGGTCAGAGCCGCGCGCGGGATCTCGATCATCGTGCCGAAGGAGTAATCGATCGGGCCGCGCTCGGCGACGACCTTCTGCGCCTCGGCTTCGAGGTACTCGCGGGTGCGGGTGAGCTCGTTCACGTGCCCGACGAGCGGGATCATGATCTTCACCTTCACCGGGGTGCCCGCAGCCTTGACGTCGGCCGCGGCCTCGAGGATCGCGCGCACCTGCATGCCGATGATCTCGGGCATCATCAGGCCCAGGCGGCAGCCGCGCAGACCCAGCATCGGGTTCATCTCGCGCTGCGCCTCGACGGCGGCCAGCATCTTCTGCTTCGCTGCCAGCTCCTCGGGCTTGTTGCCCGCGCACTCCAGCTTGGTCACCTCGACGAGGAGATCGTCGTGGGCCGGCAGGAACTCATGAAGCGGCGGGTCGATGAGGCGGATGACCACGGGAAGGCCCTTCATCGCCTCGAAGATGCCCTTGAAGTCCGAGCGCTGATACGGCAGGAGCCGGTCGAGAGCGGCCTTGCGCTGCTCGGTGGTCTCGGCCAGGATCATCTCCTGAACGATCGGGAGGCGCTCCTGCTCCATGAACATGTGCTCGGTGCGGCAGAGGCCGATGCCCTGGGCGCCGAAGCCGATAGCACGCTCGGCGTCGCGCGGGTAGTCGGCGTTCGCCCACACCTCGAGGCGGCGGCGCTCGTCAGCCCACTCCAGCAGCTGCTGCAGCTCCTTGTTCTCGGCGATGTTCGGGTCGATGGTCGCCAGCTTGCCGGCGAAGACCTCACCGGTGGTGCCATCGATGGAGATGTCATCGAACTCCTTGATCGTCGTGCCGTTGACGGTGAAGAAGCGGGCTTCCTCATCCACGCGGATCGCTTCGCAGCCGGCCACACAGGGGAGGCCCAGACCGCGGGCAACGACAGCGGCGTGCGAGGTGGCGCCACCGCGCGACGTCAGGATACCCTTGGCGACGAGCATGCCATGCACGTCGTCCGGACAGGTCTCGGAGCGAACGAGGATGACCGCTTTGCCTTCCTTGCCGAGCTCTTCCGCCTTGTCGGCGTCAAAGATCGCCTGGCCGGCAGCGGCACCGGGCGAGGCATTCAGGCCCTTGGCGAGCAGGCGGCCTTCGCTCTTGGCGCGGTCCTTCTCCTTCGGATCGAAGCGCGGCAGGAGGAGCTGGTAGATCTGGTTGGGCTCCACGCGGGAGATCGCCGTATCCTTGTCGATGAGGCCCTCGTTGACCAGGTCCACGGCAATCTTCACGGCGGCGGCGGCGGTGCGCTTGCCGACGCGGCACTGGAGGATGAAGAGCCGGCCCTTCTCCACCGTGAACTCGATGTCCATGACATCGGTGTAGTGCTTCTCGAGGCTCTTCGCGATCTCGGCGAACTGGTCGTAAACGGCCGGGTTCACCTTCTTCATCTCGTCGATGTGGACCGGGGTGCGCACGCCGGCGACCACGTCCTCGCCCTGCGCGTTCATCAGGAACTCGCCGTAAAGGACCTTCTCGCCGGTGGCCACGTCGCGGGTGAAGGCAACGCCGGTGCCGGAGTCATCGCCCATATTCCCGAAGACCATCGTCTGCACGTTGACGGCGGTGCCCAGGTCATGCGGGATCTTATGGAAGTTGCGGTAGTCGTTGGCGCGCTTGTTGTTCCAGGACTTGAACACGGCCTCGATGGCCATGGTCAGCTGCTCCATCGGATCCTGGGGGAAGTCGCGACCGGTGGTCTTCTTGAAGTATTCCTTGAACTGCCCAACGAGTTTCTTCAGGCCTTCGGCATCAACGTCGGTATCCTGCTTGGCGCCGACTTCCGCCTTCAGCGCGTCGAAGATGTGCTCGAAGTTGTTCTTCTTGAGCGCCGGATACTCCTCCGAGAGGACGATATCCGAGAACATCATGATGAAGCGGCGGTAGGCGTCATAGCCAAACCGGGGGTTGCCGGTGAGCTTGATGATGCCATCCAGGGTGGCATCGTTGAGGCCCAGGTTGAGGACGGTGTCCATCATACCGGGCATCGAGAACTTGGCGCCGGAGCGGACCGAAACGAGAAGCGGGTTCGCCGGATCGCCGAGCTTCTTGCCCATGTTCTGCTCAACATCGCGAAGTGCCTCGACAACTTCGTCCATGAGCCCGGCGGGCATCTTCTCGCCATTGCTAAGGTACTCAATGCACGTCTTGGTGGTAATGGTGAAGCCGGGGGGAACGGGGAGACCCAGGTTGGTCATCTCGGCGAGGTTGGCACCTTTGCCGCCGAGAAGGTCCTTCATGCTGGCGTCGCCTTCGCGGAAAAGCCAAACGCGTTTCTCAGCCATCAACATCTCCTTTTCGCGCCGCATGGCACGCGGCAGTTCCTTACACTACCCCAACCGGATCGCAAGCCCGGCTGGGCAAAGCGGGGTCGGACCCGCCATACAACTCGCGCCCCACTCCATACGACAGCCCTAGGGCCGCGCCGGGAGCGGCAGTCTTGGGGGAAGAGCACCCCGGGCCGGAGGGGCACTGGCCGCCACCCGGGCCACCCAACGAGAGGGGGCCGGACTGCTGCCCAGGGGATCGTTGCTCCACACAGCCCGCCGTGGCAGGCGCCATGCCGACAGTCGTCTCGCCTCCTGCTCCCGGGTTGCGTGTCAAGCACACAGGCAAGAGCTAGAGACACAGCCGATGTATTATAACCCAGGGGGCCCCCCTTGTCAACGCTGTGCCATTGAAGGTCCAGGATTCCAT
>Ga0209204_1002597_pt1 | contig 14547 bp, 11 predicted proteins | sample AD_JPNMR2_MetaG_FD_184425 | JGI IMG/M metagenome (GOLD analysis project Ga0209204, IMG submission 184425) | Active sludge microbial communities of municipal wastewater-treating anaerobic digesters from Japan - AD_JPNMR2_MetaG (SPAdes) (version 2) | ecosystem: Engineered > Bioreactor > Anaerobic...
CATTGGTTATCGGGCTGGTTTTATTGATCGTCCATTGGTTGATGAATATGGAAAACTTTTACGGAAACAATTAAGAGAATTAGGGATAAACGTTCCTGAACCCTCAAAAAAAATAAAGAAAATATTTTTAACACATGATGTTGACCAATTAGCTCATTATCGTAGGTTTAGAGGAATGATGGGAGCATTATGGAGAGGAATCAAACAACCCAATAAACGACCTGAAGCTAAAAGAGCCATAAAAACTTTTTTTAAAGGAATAAGATTTGACCCGTGGTACACTTTTCCATGGCTTTTTAAAATGGATTTATCATTAATTGATATTTTGGGAAAAGAAAGATGTGAAATTATTGTTTTTATAAAAGCTGGTGGAGGAAAACAAAGGGAAGACAAACCTCATTCAAATTTAGTTCATCCTGACTATCAAAATCTTATAAAATATTGTAAAAGAAAAAATATTACGATTGGCTTGCATACCAGTTACAAAGCAGGTAAGTATCCAGAATTAATTGCAGAAGAGAAAAAAAGATTAGAGCGAAATGCGAAAGTCAAAATTTACTATAATCGTAATCATTTTTTGAGGATGTGCGAGCCAGAAGATATGGAAACACTTATCCAGGCAGGAATAACTGATGATTTTACATTAACTTATGCTGATGTGGCTGGTTTTAGAATTGGAACATGTCGTCCCGTAAAATGGATTAATCCTAAAAATAAGGAATTAACTTCACTGACCCTTCATCCCATGACTATCATGGACAGCACGTTAAGTGATAAACGCTATATGAATATGAGTGCTTACGATGCTTACGAATATTGCGTACAATTAATCAATAATATAGAAAATTACGGAGGAGAATTTGTTTTATTGTGGCATAACACAATGGTTGAAGAAAAATCTCAATCCTATCATCGCACTTTATATCAAAATATTATTGATTATCTGAAAACAAAATAAAATGCAAAAAACAGCCATAGTTTGCGTAACCAATGATTTAACCACAGATCAACGTGTTCATAAAACCTGTCTAACTTTACAAAAATGTGGTTATCAAACTATTGAAGTCGGTCGAATGTTGCCCCAAAGTTTACCTTTGGAAAGACCTTATTCTGTTCATAGATTTAAACTCTGGTTCCGTAAAGGTCCTCAATTTTATGCGGAATATAACATTCGCTTGTTTTTTTATTTACTCTTTTCAAAAGTTGATCTGATTTTTGCCAATGATTTGGATACATTACCAGCAGCATTTTTGGCAGCGAAAATTCGTAGAAAAAGATTAATTTACGACACCCATGAATATTTTACAGAAACTCCTGAATTAGTAAACCGACCTCGCACAAAAAAAATCTGGGAAAAAATTGAAAATTTCATTTTTCCTAAATTAACTGATATAATCACTGTAAATCAATCTATTGCAAATCTATATGAATCAAAATATCATAAAAAAATTTATGTTTGTAGAAATATCCCACTTGACTTCACTCCTACTCGATTAAAAACTCGTGAAGAATTGGGATTGCCCTTAGACAAGCACATTCTTATTTTGCAAGGAACAGGAATTAATGTGCAGCGTGGTGCGGAAGAAGCTGTTTTAACTATGCAATATCTTGAAGATTGTGTGTTGTTAATTATTGGAAGTGGAGATATCATTCCCGAACTTCAAAAGATGATTGATCAATATCAACTTCAGGAAAAAATAATCATAAAACCAAAAATGCTTTTTCAAGAACTCAGACAATATACTATGAATAGCGATTTAGGGCTGGCTATTGATAAAGACACCAATCTTAATTACCATTATTCGCTTCCCAATAAACTTTTTGATTATATTCATGCTGAAATTCCAATTTTATCATCAGGTTTACCAGAAATTAAACAAATTATTGATCAATATGATATTGGCTACTATATTCAAAATCACCATCCAAAACATATTGCTGAAGTAATTCAAAATATTTTTAACAACCCACAACGTTATGCTCTTGTTAAACAAAATACTGCCAAAGCAAAAGCAGAATTAAATTGGGAAAAAGAAGAACAAATATTGATAGAACTTATTAATAAAACTTTTTGAATTTAACGCAACTAAAAAAGCGGAAGTTTTGTTCTGCTTTTTTAGAAATTATTTGTTTATCAGATAATTAAGTATTCATTCCACCGCATACATGAATTACTTGTCCATTTACATAGCTTGATAAATCAGAAGCTAAAAAAAGTGTAACTTTTGCTACTTCTTCGGGCGTTCCACCTCTACGTAAAGGTATATTTTCAACCCATTTTGCTCTTTGTTCGTCACTTAAAGCATGGGTCATTTCAGTTTCAATAAAACCTGGTGCTACTGCATTTGCTCGAATGCCACGAGAACCAAGTTCTTTTGCTACTGATTTGGTAAGTCCAATCAAACCTGCTTTTGATGCAGAATAATTAGCTTGTCCAGCATTTCCAGATACCCCAACAACAGAACTCATATTAACAATACAACCAGCTTTTTGTTTCATCATAATGGGTGCACAAGCATGAATAAAATTAAAAGCTGATTTCAGATTTACATTGATAACGGCATCCCATTGTGCTTCACTCATTCGTATAATTAAACCATCTTTGGTAATTCCAGCATTATTCACCAATATATCAATATGTCCAAATTCTTTGAGAATTTCTTCCACTACTGCATGAGTTTCCTCAAAGTTTGCAGCATTGGAAGCATAACCCTTTACTTTTACACCAAAAGAAGCAATTTCTTTTTGCGTATTCAAGGCATTTTCGTCAATGATTAAATCAGTAAAAGCAATATCGGCTCCTTCACTGGCAAATTTAAGGGCAATTGCCTTTCCTATTCCACGTGCAGCACCTGTGATAATCGCTACTTTTCCTTCTAATAATTTCATAAGTTAATTTGTTAATGAATTAATTTTTAAAATTTCAGCACAAAAGTAAGATTTTATTGATAAATGAGAAAAGTTTTTAATTTATAAATTTCTAAATATAAACACAATCTATTTATAATCAATAAAATAAATGTCTTGATAAATAATTACAAAGTAGAATTGAGTAAAAATTCTACCTCTCATTTTTCATAAGTTCTTCCAAATTACGTTGATAAGTTTCATAAGTTTGATTATCAAAACAAACAATTTTTACTTTTTCGATTGAAGTGTTATTTTTTAAAAATTGATAAATTTCGTTCAAAGCAATTTTGCTTGCCAATTCAATGGGGAATCTATAAGCTCCTGTACTAATAGAGGGGAATGCAATTGTTTTAATGCCATATTGTTGTCCTAATTTTAAACTGTTTTTATAGCAATTAGCTAATAATTCTCTTTCGTGATAATTGCCGCCATTCCAAACTGGACCAACGGTATGAATCACATATTTAGCTGGCAAGCGATAACCTTTTGTAATTTTTGCTTCACCCGTTTCACAACCCTTCATTTTTTTGCATTCTTCCAGTAACTCTGGACCGGCTGCTCTATGAATAGCACCATCCACACCACCTCCACCTAAAAGACTTCGATTGGCTGCATTGACAATCGCATCAACTTCTTCCTTTGTAATATCGCCTTTTACAATTTCTATTCTATTTTCCATATTCCATGATTTATAATTTGTGAATAATTTTTCAAAATATTGGTAAACTCAAGCCACTGCTAATGTAAAAACGCTTATTTGAACATTTTCGGCTGTCAAAAGTGCATGAGCACAAGCCTCCAAAGTAGAACCTGTTGTTAAAACATCATCAACCAATAAAATATGATGATTTGAAAAAAAATTTTCATCTTTCACAGAAAAAATGCCTTCTGTATTTTCATAACGCTCGTAAACTGATTTTTTGGTTTGAGTAGTACTTTCTTTAATACGTACTAAATTATCAATGATTTGTGGTTTTTGAAGGATAGTTGATAATCCTTTACCAATCCATTCACTCTGATTATAACCACGTTGATTGTATTTTTTAGGATGAAGTGGTACTGGTACAATCATATCGACAGCAGAAAAATAATCGGTCAAAATCAAATCTGCAGCAGCATATTTTCCTAAAATTTCACCTAATTCTTTGTTGCCATGATACTTCAACTGATGCAATAATTTTTGAAAAGGACTTCCTTTTTGAAAAAAGAAGAAAGAAGTAGCCTGTTCAATTGGAACCTTTCCCCAAAAACGTTTTTCTATAAGATTATTTTTTATGAGATGATAATTCGTTTTAGGAATCTGATACAAACATTTTGAACATAATTGTTCCTCATTTTTCATTAAACTTTCTCCACAAATAAGACATAGGTTGGGGTATAAAAGGTTAATAAAATCAGTCAGAAAATTACATTTTAACATTTTACATTGTTTTTTAAAAGCTTCAAGAAATGGCATCAATAATTTTCGGTAAAAATATGATTAATCCAATAATAAAAGCAATAATTGCTGAAACCAAAACAGCTCCTGCTGCAATATCTTTGGCTTTTTTTGCTAACGGATGAAAATCGGGCGAAACTAAATTGACCAAATTTTCAAAAGAAGTATTAATCATTTCCAGACTGATTACCAAACCGAAACATAATAGGCAACTTATCCATTCAAAAGCACTGATATGAAAAATTATTCCTAAAACAATAACTACAAAAACAGTAAATAAATTAACTTTCATGTTCCTTCCACAGGCAAACATTACTTTTATACCTTCAGCGGCATAGACAAAGCTTTTTAAAAATTCTTTTATTTTCATGACAATTTTTTTATCTATGCACAAAAATAAAAAAAATCCGATAAACTTAATTATTTATCGGATAAATAGATCATTCAAAAAAATCGTGAGAAAATATTTTTTAACTATTCAGTTTTGACTCTTTCTACATAAGAACCATCACGAGTATCAACTCTGATTGTATCCCCTGTATTGATAAAAAGAGGAACGCGAATATTGGCACCTGTTTCGAGAGTAGCTGGTTTGGTGGCATTAGTAGCAGTATCTCCTTTAAGCCCTGGCTCTGTGTAAGTTACAGTTAACGTTACCTGAATAGGTAAATCCACATATAAAATAGTTTCCGATTCAGCATGTACCACCACATCACAAATCATTCCTTCTTTCAAAAAATCTACGCCATTGATCATTTCTTTGTTTATGCAAACTTGATCGAAAGTTTCATTGTTCATAAAATAATAACCCATATCATCCTGGTAAAGATATTGATACTTACGTCGTTCTATACGTACTTCATCAATGTGAGTTCCTACACTGAAAGTCTTTTCAAAAGTTCTGCCCGTCACTACATTTTTCATTTTCGTACGAACAAAAGCAGGTCCTTTACCCGGTTTTACATGAAGAAATTCTGTGATGATATAAAATTGACCATCAAGATTAATACACATTCCATTTTTAATATCTGCTGTTGTCGCCATATCATTGTTAAAAATTTGAATTTAATTACCTGAGAAAGATTTGTTTTACAAAAATAATAATTTTATTTATATTTTCAAAATAAATTGATTATCAGAATTATATTATCAAAAAAGCTATTCAAATGAATAGCCTTTTTGATAACTCAAAGAATTATTTAAGAATAAATTATTATCTTAAAATTGTCTTTCAGCCATTTGCTTATAGTTATTATAACGCCATTTTGCATTTTTTTCGGCTGCAAGGAATAATTCTTTAGCTTCTTCAGGATATTGTTTCATCAAAGAAGCATAACGAATTTCGCCCATCAGAAAGTCTTGAAATTTATCCCATTGTGGTTCTTTTGAATCCAAAATAAATGGATTTTGACCTTCTTCTTCCAGCATTGGATTATAACGATACAACTGCCAGTAACCACATTCAACAGCTCGTGCCTGTTCTTCTTGGGCTTTTTCCATGCCTGCATAAATACCGTGACTAATACAAGGAGAATAAGCAATAATTAATGATGGTCCATTATAAGCTTCAGCTTCTCTTAAAGCCCTGAGCGTTTGAGCTTTATTTGCTCCCATTGCAATCTGAGCTACGTAAACATAACCGTAAGCCATAGCCATCATGCCCAAATCTTTTTTACGAATACGTTTGCCCGAAGCGGCAAATTTAGCAACTGCTCCCATCGGAGTAGCTTTAGAAGATTGTCCTCCTGTATTAGAATAAACTTCAGTATCTAATACTAAAATATTGAAATTTTTTCCTGAAGCAATGGCGTGATCTAAACCTCCAAAACCTATATCATAAGCCCAACCATCGCCTCCGATAATCCATTGCGAACGTTTTACTAAAAAAGAACTTAATTCAGCTATTTCTTTACAGTATTTTCCATTACAAGTATTAACGAAGGGAACAATTTTAGAGGCTAATTCCTTTGTTTTTTCAACATCTTCTCGATTATCCAGCCATTCAGCAAATAAAGCTTTCAATTCATTGGAACAGCTATTATCATTTATTGCTTCTGTCATTATTTTGACCAAGCGATTTCGCATAATTTCGTTGGCAAATACCATTCCCAGTCCAAATTCAGCATTATCTTCAAACAAAGAATTTGCCCAGGCTGGACCTTGTCCGTTTTTATTGGTCGTATAAGGAGTAGAAGGAGCTGAAGCAGAATAAATAGAGCTGCAACCAGTAGCGTTGGCAACCAACTCACGGTCACCAAAAAGCTGAGTAATTAATTTCACATAAGGTGTTTCACCACAACCAGCACAAGCTCCTGAAAATTCAAACAGTGGAGTAGCTAATTGGGAATTTTTTACATTCATTTTTACATCTACCAAATGTTGTTTCGATTTGACTTCGTTTATGCAAAAATCCCAATTTTTCTGATTATCATATTGCGTTTCAATAGGAACCATTGTAAGTGCTTTATTTCCTCTGGTACCTGGACAAATGTCTGCACAATTATTACACCCCATACAATCAAGTACATCCACTTGAATACGATAAGTCATTCCTACAAACTGTTTTCCATTAGCTTTGATGGTTTCAAAAGTTGCTTTTGCTTGTTCTGTTTCATCTAAAATAAATGGTCTAATAGTAGCATGCGGACAAACATAAGCACATTCGTTGCATTGCGTACAATTTGCTGGATTCCATAGGGGAACCATTGTTGCTACACCTCGTTTTTCATATTTACTGGTACCTGGCTCCCACGTGCCATCTTCTCGCCCTTTAAAAACCGATACTGGCAAATCATCGCCTGCCTGAGCATTCATCGGACGAACCACTTTTTTAATGAATTCAGGTGCATTATCTTCTATCTCTTCATCATCTGGTAACGTTGCCCATTCAGTTGGAACTTCTATTTTAATGAATTCTGTTCCTCGATCAACGGCTGCATAATTTTTCTTTACAATTTCTTCACCCTTTTTGCCATAGGACTTATCAATCATTTCTTTCATTTTTTCAACAGCCAATTCATAAGGAATAACATTAGAAATTTTAAAGAAAGCTGATTGAAGAATAGTGTTGGTGCGATTTCCTAAACCAATTTCCTGAGCAATGTTTGTGGCATTAATAATATAAAAATTAATGTTATTTTTTGCTAAATATCTTTTTACTTTATTAGGCAAGTTTTTCTTTACTTCTTCTTCATTCCATACCGTATTCAGAAGGAAAGTTCCATTTTTTTTCAGCCCTTTAGTTACATCATAAAGCTTTAAATAAGCTTGAACATGACAAGCAACAAAATCTGGTGTGGTAACTAAATAAGTTGAACGTATAGGATGATTGCCAAAACGAAGATGAGAACAGGTAAATCCTCCCGATTTTTTTGAGTCATAGGCAAAATAAGCTTGACAATATTTATTAGTATTTTCCCCAATGATTTTAATTGAATTTTTATTGGCTCCTACTGTTCCATCAGAACCGATACCATAAAATTTAGCTTCAAAAATTCCTTCACCACCCAGTGAAATTTCTTCTCTTAGTGGAAGAGAAGTGAAAGTAACATCGTCAACAATTCCTACTGTAAAATGATTTTTGGGCTCTGGTAAAGCTAAATTTTCAAAAACAGCTAATACTTGAGCAGGAGTAAAATCTTTAGAAGACAAACCATAGCGTCCACCTACCACGATTGGAGCATCTTTTTGTCCATATAAGGCATTCTTTACGTCCAGATATAAAGGTTCACCATTTGCACCGGGTTCTTTTGTACGATCTAAAACACTGATTCTTTTTACAGTTTTAGGAAGAACAGCTAAAAAATGTTTTGCAGAAAAAGGACGATAAAGATGCACAGAAATCAAACCAACTTTTTCACCCTTAGCCATCAAATAGTCAACTCCTTCTCGAATAGCTTCGGTTGAAGAACCCATTGCAATTACAACACGATCAGCATCTTCTGCACCATAATAATCGAAAAGATGATATTTTCTTCCTGTTATTTCAGCTAATTTATTAAGATAATCTTCTACAATTTCAGGTACTGTTTCGTAAAAAGGATTAGCAGCTTCGGTAGCTTGAAAATAAATATCAGGATTTTGAGCTGTACCTCGAGTTACCGGTTGATTAGGATTTAAAGCTCTTTGTCTAAAAGCCTTCAAAGCTTCTTGATCAATTAAAGGAATTAGATCTTCTTTATCCAATTGTTCTATTTTTTGAACTTCGTGGGAAGTACGGAAACCATCAAAAAAATGTACAAAAGGAATACGAGATTTTATTGCTGATAAATGTGCAACAGGAGCTAAATCCATAATTTCTTGAACTGAACCAGTTGCAAAAAGAGCACAACCCGTTTGACGAACTGCCATTACATCCTGATGATCGCCAAAAATAGAAAGAGCATGAGTAGCAAGAGATCGTGCTGACACATGAAAAACACCCGGCAATAACTCACCAGACATTTTATACATGTTAGGAATCATCAAAAGCAAACCCTGTGAAGCTGTAAAAGTACTTGCCAATGCTCCTGCTTGAAGAGCCCCGTGCATAGCTCCAGCAGCACCTGCTTCAGATTGCATTTCTTGAACTTGCACCGTTTCATTAAAAATATTTTTTCGACCATAGGCTGTCCATTCATCTATATATTCCGCCATAGGTGAGGAAGGAGTAATAGGATAAATAGCAGCTATTTCACTAAACATATAAGCTATATGAGCTGCTGCTTGATTACCATCGCAAGTTAAAAATTTCTTTGTTTTAGCCATTTTATTATAGTTATTGAATGATTATTAATTATTTGAAAATTAAACAAATATATGAATTTTATTTTAAAAAATTTTATTTATTTATGATTAAAGATTATCTCATTGATCAATAAAGAAAACCAAACAACCATAAGGGAATTTCGTTTTTTTTACCTATTTCAATCCCATTAGCAGCATAAATAATTTTTGAATGATTTTTTGAAGAATGCATTTTCTGATCACATTTAACAAAATATTTTTCATCAATTATAAAATCCGCATGATATTTCCCTGCATTTACTTTATGCTTAGAATGTAAAGAATTATATAAAAAAGTTTTTTCTTCTATATGTTTATCAACATTACCGGGCATTACCGCATGAAGCAAATTCGTATTATGTCCATAAACCAGATGAGGCTTTTTAGGAAATTGATCTCCTGCAGGATAAAGCAAATTAAGTAAGCGGGCATCCTTTAAATATTTTATATAATTCATTACGGTAGCTCTTGAAGTTTGAATCTCACTACTTAATTGACTAATATTAGGAGTAACAGGGGAATTTATCATAAGTAAATACAGCAATTTACGAATTTTTGACAAATATTTTAATTCCATCTGCTTTATCAGTAAAATATCTACTTCGAGCATCATATTCATTGTTTTCAATAAATTTTCAGAGAAATTCCTATGCTCGAGAAAAAAAGGATAATAACCATGATGCAAATAATCCTGAAAATATTGCAAAGAATGAATTTGCTGAACTATTTCTTTACAAATTTGAATATGATTTTTTAATATTTCATCGAGTGTATAAGCTGGGAAATTTACTCCTTCTTGAAGATTTAAAAACTCACGAAATGAAAAACCTCTTAAATTATAAGTACTTACCACATCTTGCAGGTCAGGGTTGTCTTCTTTTAATCGCATAACAGATGAACCAGAAAAGACAATTTTTAATTCCGGAAAGCGATCGTAGCATTCCCGTAATTCTTTAGACCAATTTTCATACTTAAAAGTTTGATCAATCAGTAATGTCCTTCCTCCTTGTTGCACAAACCATTCAGCAAATTCGATTAAGGAATGAATAGTAAAGTAAAAATTATTAAAATTAATATAAAGACAACTATTGTCATCTTTTTTAAACTTTTCTTTTGCATATTGCAAAAGAAAAGTCGTCTTCCCTACCCCACGGCTACCTTTTATTCCAATCAAACGTTTTGACCAATCAATTTCATCCATCAATAACCTTTTTACAGGCGATTGAACGTGCTCCACTAAATATTGATGAGTACGAAAAAATGTTTCCATTGGGATGTATATTGGTATGCAAAAATACAAAAAATAAATTCATTTTGCAAAGTCGAGATGTCAAAATCATAATTTTTAGCATGATTTTATTCTATGAAAAATTAGTAACTTGTTTAACTTTTTCTCATAAAAAAGAAAAAAATAAAAATATTATGCTACTTTTGAAAATGATTCATTTTTAACCAAAGAAAATTATAATTTATCTCCTGTTTTGAAAACTAATAAACATTATTATAATTCCTTTCGTGTTATATATAAACAAGTAATTATGAGGGAATTATTTGCGATATTAAGAAAAAACAAACAACTATGAAAATTAAGTTTATTGGAGCTGCACGTGAGGTAACAGGCAGTAAACATTTAATTACTACCGACGAAGGAAAAAAAATTTTACTGGATTGTGGAATGTTTCAAGGAAAAGGTCTTGAAACAGATGCTAAAAACCGCCATCTTGGATTTAATCCTGCAAAATTAGATCACATTATTCTTTCTCACGCTCATATTGATCATTCTGGATTAATTCCTTTTTTATATAAAAATGGCTTTCGAGGCTCCATTATTTGTACACACGCCACACGTGACCTTTGTTCTATTATGTTGACTGATAGTGCTCACATACAGGAACTTGATGTAAAATGGTTTAATAAAAAACGAGCCCGACAAGGATTGCCTCCCGTTGATCCAATTTATAATGTTGAAGATGCCGAAAATTGTATGGATTTGTTTATTGGAGTCGCTTACAATAGAAGATTTTATATTAATGATAAAATTAGTGTCAAATTTACCAATACAGGTCATTTATTAGGAAGTGCTGTTGTAAACCTAAGAATTATCGAAAATGATAGAAGAATAAATCTCGCTTATACGAGTGATATTGGACGCCCCTATAATCATATTCTTCGTCCACCTGATCCTTTTTTACCTTGTGATTACCTGATTACCGAATCAACTTATGGCGATAGGCTACATCCTGATCCTCAACAAAGCGAAGAAGAATTGTTGAAAATTGTATGGGAAACTTGTGTTTTAAACAAAGGAAAATTAATTATTCCAGCATTTTCTATTGGACGAACACAGGAAATTGTTTTTATGTTAAATAACTTTTACAATAAAGGACTTTTACCTAAAATTGAAATTTTCGTCGATAGCCCACTTTCGGTTAATGCTACTGATATTTATCGCCTTTATAGTGAATCACTTAATAAAGAAGTAAAGAAAGTTCTTAAATATGACAACGATCCTTTTGGTTTTAATTCTCTTCATTATATTAAAAATGTTGATGAATCAAAGGCTTTGAATACTTATAAAAAACCGTGTATTATAATTTCTGCTTCAGGAATGTTAGAAGCAGGACGTGTAAAGCATCACGTTGCCAATAACATTGAAAATCCACGAAATACTATTTTAATTGTTGGTTATTGTGCACCAACAACGTTGGGAGCACGCTTACAACAACCAGGTTTAAGAGAAATTTCTATTTTCGGACAAATGCATAAGGTCAAAGCTCGAATTGCTAAAATAGAGGCTCTTTCGGGACATGGAGATTATAAAGAAATGATTTCTTTTCTGAAATGTCAGTCGCCATACCAAATTAAAAAAACTTTCCTGGTCCATGGCGATTACGAGACTCAAGTATTTTATAGAGAAGAATTGAAAAAAGTAGGTTTTCGTCGTGTAGAAATCCCAGACATTGAACAGGAATTTATTTTATAAATTCAAAAGAATAACCCCGAGGCAAGCCTCGAGGAATTCTTTTGATTAAAAAAGATCTTCCACACGATACAATCGTGCGGTAATATTGGGAAAACGTTTTGGGGCTTTGCGTTCGGGCGGGTTTCGGAGCACAAAACTGTCAGACTGCACTGAACTTGAATAGAAGCACAAAGCATCAAGTTTGCACAGCCTGTCCCGCCTTAGCGGGATCACCCCGTCTTACGCAAAACCGATGTTGGCTGCGGTGCTTCTCAATTCTTCAGTTTTCCGTTAACCCTTTAAAAATATCGTCAAAGTCCAATTTAGGTTTAATTTCAAAAGCTGTCGCTTTTAGTGAAACTATGTCGTCAAGCAACATAATTGTCCTTAACAAGCATCTTCTTGTTTCTGAACGAAATACTTCGCTGTGAACTCCTTTGTTTGCTAATGAGTTTATTTTATCCCATTGCTCAAATAAAGTTGTCGTTGAAGCTACGATTAAGTCAATGTTTGTGTCGCTTTTCCGAGAACTGTCAGCATATGCAAAAAGTCTATTCTTATACTTGTCTGCTTTCAGAGAATGTTCATCAATTTTTTCATCTGTCGGTGGAAAGATACAGTCAGTAACGTATTCAAATATCCGCCTACAGGATGCTGTAACTTGAGCAAATTGTTCGTTTGTCTCTGCTTCTTCAAAAGTCTTCAATGCTGACCAGAGTTTGTTTCCTAAATCTGGGGCAATGTCCGATAATTTTGATACAATGTCGTCAGCAATAAATGCAAGCAATGCACCTGAATTCCTTTTCCACTCCGCAATTCTTCTTGCCTCCTCAAAATTATGATAGCTATCAAATATGCTATACTTCCAGTTTAAACTCTCAAAATCAACTTTGCTAAACCCCAACTTTTCAAATTCTTTTCTATAAGCGTGGTCTTTATCTTCTTCGTCATAATGAAAGAGAGAAAGATTTTTGTTGATTATACGTGCAAAGGGAATTAGTGAGGCACTATACAAAGCCCAGTGAACCTTTGAACTGTCGTCAACTTCTAATGCGCCCAAATATGATGGGTGTTTCACAAATGAATTATGAAGAAAGTCGGCTGTCTTTAAGTCTATACTTTCAAAACATACAACAAAAATGTTGCTATTAAATGCCTCTTCAATTTTCTCTACTGAAAATTTAATCCAAACTATATTGCTTGGTGATAACCAGCTATAGAATAACTCTTGATACTTGTCCTTATTAAATTTGCTCGTTGTTACATCACCTTTCGTTTCTTTGTCAACAGAGTGAAACATTAATAATAAGTCTCCAACAAATATTTTAGAGGATATATTTAGCGTCCTGTTAGAGAGAATAGTTTCAAAAACTATTCTCTCAATTGGAAAGCCATAAAATCCGTCAAAGGGTTTATAGTCAGCATTAAAATGGTATCCTACTTTCATAATTGATTTTTATTGTTGAACTGTCGTCTCAGCATTGTAGCCAACGTTTGGCGGTATGGTTAGTTGCCGATTTCGAAGCACTTTCCTATCACGTTACAATTACTTTTGATACGGGCTGTGCCTCTCGAATACGCACTGTACCGGCAATTAACTATACTGCTTGTTGGGTGCAGGTGTTTTTTATTTCCTCACAGTCGTCCTAGCATTCTGATTACTTGCATAATACGTTGCGATCTTATTTCAACTCCATTTTTACCTTCCGAAATACCTTTTTGCACATTAGCATTGATTGCCTTTTGAAGAGTCTGAATCATGCCATTAATAGATTTTGATTGTCTGTCAAAACTTAATTCTTCAAAGATTTCACCGTGGGTTCCGTGAGTCCCTTTTGTCAATGGTTGCTTTGCCATAATTATTTAAAATATTATTGATAAATAAATTTATTTTTTTAGGGCTGCTGCTAACTGTAACAGTATGGCCAGTAATGGGTTGCAAGTGAATCACTTGGTCGAGTTGCAGGAACAATTGAAGCAGGCTACACCCCTTGAATAACCTACTGTTCCGGCAATTTTTTATCCATGCCTTATGTCCAGTTATTTCTTTCAGACTTTTGTTTCATATAATAAAACTTCAAATTGTCTAGTCCTTTATATAGCTCATAGATTTTATGATAGTTGACACTACAAAGTAGAAATTCTTCTGTCTTAATTGAATCATCAAATTGGTGTCTCCATATTGAGAGTAAAACTTTTTCGCTGCTACTAATGTTTCTTTCAATCTCAGGATACTTAATGCCAGTTATTAAATCACGTTCATTATCAATGTCCCAATAATCCTTAAATTGTAATATTGGACTGGAGAAACAGTCTTTCCATAAAATTTCTGTTCTTTCAATTACAGATAAGTTCTGGTAAGAACTAAAAGTGTTATTAATCTCTCTATTTAAATATTGAAAAAATTTTACATATTCTTTGATAAACAATTTTATTAATTCAGAATCAAACCTTAAATCTTTCTCTGTTTGTG
>Ga0209204_1002598_pt1 | contig 14547 bp, 22 predicted proteins | sample AD_JPNMR2_MetaG_FD_184425 | JGI IMG/M metagenome (GOLD analysis project Ga0209204, IMG submission 184425) | Active sludge microbial communities of municipal wastewater-treating anaerobic digesters from Japan - AD_JPNMR2_MetaG (SPAdes) (version 2) | ecosystem: Engineered > Bioreactor > Anaerobic...
TTGTATTTATTTCATCGATTATATCAATCATTTCCATTATAAGATTTCCCTCCATTGATTTTTGTTATACTTTGGAGATCCAATAATAGCAATTCCAAGATTATATAATTTTGTGTTATTTTTATCTATATCGTGCCATCGCTTATTTAACTCCTCGAAACTTATATATTGCCTACCAATATCAGAAGGGTCTTCTACTATGAAACCATTATTATCATAACCTATTGCAACAATATAATGCCCATCATCCCAATCTGTAGAATAATCAACATTGTTTTCACTCCAAGCTTGTATATCGAGTATTACAGGTATTTTCTGGTCAATATAATTTTTAACCTGTTCAACGGTCATCGCACCATACTCAACCTCGAGATTATATTCTTGTGCAACCCTAACAATATCCGTGTGCTCTGTTCCCCAATCTTTTGTTGTACCTAACTTTTTCACTAACTCACTTTCAACTGCGTCAAATCCATAATACATCAAAACAGATTGCAAGCAAGAAGCCCCACAAGTATAATCATAGTCCTGTCTCAAATCGGGGAACTCTAAAATATTATTTTCTTCGGGTAATGTAATAGAAATATTATTTGATTCGTTGTTTATTTCTTTGTTCTTGTTATATATTTTTTCTGCTTCTTCAAGCGAAATATCGGTATTGTAATCCCTAATAAAATCAATTGGATTTTTTATATTGTATTTAATTAAAGTATCAATTTCATTTGCGATTTCATCGCTTGACTTTGGATAAGTTACTTCAGGGAAATCTATTATTAATTTTGATTCTGGATTAAATTTATAATCATTTATATTATTCACTTCTGCCATTAATTTTATTAATTCAAAATATCTATTCTCAAAATCTCTTAACTTTGGAATGTCTTGTTTGCGTAATTGTATGGTCTCTAATTCTTCCATTTGTTTTGCATAACCAGATTGAGAAACCCTCTCAAGATTAAATGCGTTTGGTGAAATGCCTTTGTTTGCAAGCAAATCCTTTCTCTTCCAATCAATAAATTCTTTTAGCTCTGTTAAATTAGTTTGCGGTGTAACATATTTGAAATCTACATTTTGGTCTGGAATATTATTTCTTAAGTTAATAATAGAATCGGGTGATAACCTTATCGTATTATCTTTTTTCTCATAACCAATAATTTTATCATTTAATCTTACACCAATTTCATTGTCATTCTCTAATAAATTTTCTAATTCGTAATTTATTAATACAGGAATCCCACCAGTAAGAAAATGGCTATTATAACTCATTAGTATATTTATTACACTCAAATCAATTATATTCTCAACCACTTCTAACCAGCTTTCATCCCAGAAATCAATTTCATTCTCGAATAATGTAAGAACTTCTACAGGAATGCGTCCGTAAGGGTTAATTAATTCCTTTTTTACACCATCGATAACAATCGAATTTATACGATTCAAATCACTGTCAAGAATATAGTATTCTTTTTCATTCCATATGTGCAATATTTTCTCATATTCCTGTTTTCTTTCGTTCCATCTCCAGTCAAGTATCGCAAGCTCAATTATTTTTTGTGAATCAATATCAGAAGTAGAAACCGATACTTGAAACGGATATAATATCTTATGCTTTATTTTTTCATCAACGATTATTGGCATTACTAAAATCGAACCAAAAAGCTTTGCTAACTTATGTGCTTCTAACATCTTTGCGTTGAATGAAGAATTAGAATAAAAATCAATTAATTTTTTCGTTTCGTTCTTATCTTCTTGCTCACCTAATAATATTTTCCTCTTTGGCTCTTCTGAATAAACATTGCAAAGTATATTTAACATCTTTGGTAAAGGATTCTTATAATTAAAAGCAATAAAACGCTCAATGGTTTCATCTTTGAATAATCCTTTACCCTCTTTTTTCATTCTTTTCTTTAATTCATTTATAACTGCTTCTTTATCATTACGATAAAATATATATAGCAATTCTGCATTGCTTAATCTTATTCTCTCTACTTCATTCCAATAATTATTTTCTACCAGTCCAAGTAAACTTTTTACTTTGCTTTCAAATAACATATTTATCTCAAATTATTTTGGAATATTTTTTATTTAATCCGAATTCGATATTAATCATATAACCTACGCCATCGCTTGCGTGCGTTCTATCTTTATCTTTTTTCTTTTCCAACTCATAACCGTTTTCATCCCAAACCACAAACCTATAATCGTCAATTAAATATTTACAATTCCTTGTTATATAATGTCTTTTGTGTGAGAATAAACTATTTTGTGTTTCCACTCTTTCCTTTACTTTTGGATTGCTTTGAAGTTTTGTTTTGTAATTACGATAATTTTTAAAATTCTGTTCTATAATTCCCCAATCAGTATAACTCGTTGCGGTTGTCCTTTGCTTAATCGAAGTGTAATCACCATAAAAATAATATCCTGCAAAATCACCATATTTACTTAATATATCAGATAATTTTTGACACATATAATTTGTATTTGCATTATACATTATGACTTCGTCAAAGGTGTAAAGAATATTGTTATAATATTGGCTTACATTCCAAACGCAAGGATTGATATTGAAATCACAACTAACAAGCACAGGTAAATTTAATTGCGGTAAATATTTTTCGATTACTAAACTCTCATCGAAAGCATAATAAACACGTCCAGAAGTAGTATTAACAAATTCACCAAATAATTTTTCTCTTAATAATAACGGATCAAAAAAATTTTCCAATCTTGAAATATATTCGGGGTCAGTATTAAGCCTTATCTCTTCAATACTGCCATAAATAATTTTATATTTCTGTTTGCCATCCTTTCCAATAGAGAATAATTCCTTGTAGTAATGATTTAATCCTTCAGGTGTACCAGTCAAAAATGTTTGAAGTATTCTTGCGTTCGGGTCATTCATTCTTGTAAGTACACGAGTAAATACTTCTGGTTTCCATTGTGCTGGCTCATCACCCCAAACCCAACTACCTTGCACCGCTTCAATTCGTTCTGGCTTATCACCAGAAAAAAGATATATCAAAGAATTATTGTATTCAGGTATAACAAAAACGTGTTCACTTGTTTTATATTTTGCTTCTATACCATAACGCTTGAAAGCCTCTTCTAATGCTGGCTTGAGAATTTTTATTGCCATATCATACGTTGGTTCTATAGCAATTCCAATCGTCTTGTTATACATTCCGTTGTACATAGTCAAGAGAACAGCTTTTTCTGCACCCCCATAAGTCTTGCCACACCTATTCCCACCAACCATCGCAATGAATTTTGTTGAGAAATCAGAAATAAATTTAGCTTGTTGCGGTCTCGCTATTACCATCATTAGAATTATTATTAGTTTGAACATTTTTTTGTATTTCGATTAATTCCGTTAGTCTTTCATCTAATTTGATTCTCTTGTCATCTGTTTCTACTTGTTGCGGTATCAATCCCTCTTTTTTCATTTCAATCAAAATTTTCATCAAATCTATTTGACATCTTACAGCCTCGCCTTTCGTCCTATAAGTTAATTTTCCACTTTGTATATCTTTTAAATTATTCGCTAATGAACTAACAGCTATATCATAAATTTTGGCAATCTCAAATGCTTCTTTCCGTCCATCTTTTGCGAATTCTTTTTTTAATTGTTCAAGCTTTTCTTGAGTTTTTATTTCTTGTATTTTTTTTACTTCATTATAGATTCTTTCAACGGAACATAACCGATAAAAATAGATTTCATTTATATTTATTTTTTTACAAAATTCTTTGATTCCAAGTTTGGGATTCTCGATAATGAATAAAATAGCTTGTTTCTCAAGCTCTTGTACATCCCATTTTTTTCTTGCGGTTTTATAATTTCGTTTTTTATTTTTTTGCACACTTATTTTTTCTCTTTGTATTTAGGACAATATAAGAATTCTTGCAATATGTCAAATTTTTTCTTATTAATTTTGAAATGAATACAATAGGTTTCTCTGCTATTTTCACAAGAATCACACAAAACGGGTAAGTCCTCGCCTTTTAGAACCGAGTCTAAAAAAGTTTCTTCTTTTCTGTTCGTAATCCCCTGAATATGGTCTAAATCTTTGATTCTTATACCATAACCGATATAACAACCAGAAGAATAATCGTTTATTTTTCGGTATGTAATATTTTCCCCCTAAAATATTTCTTACCCCCTATATATATAATATAAGCGATTTTGAGAGTTTTAGGTGGTGGAAAGAGTCCGTTTGTTATATTTTAGTTGATAAAAAAAATCACCAGCAAAAGCTGGTGATTAAAGGATTTTAAAAATGGAATTCAAATGCGTTGGTAGAATTGGCTAAACCAATTAGAGTGGGTCAAACCATTAAAAAATCAATAGGGTTTATTTTATATAATATTTTTTCATCCAATAATCTTTGAATTCTTTAAAATCGTTTAATCTTTTTTCTATATATTTTAATCCCAATCTTTCAAATGAATTTTCTATATTAATTTCGTCAAATTCCTTTAGAAATTGAGATAAATTATATAGGTCAATTACTTCAAATAAATTCTTATTTATATTCACATAATCCCTTTTTATGTCATTTTCTAATACTGAATATATATTATATATCATAAAATAATCAAACAAACCTTGATTATTTATAAAAGCTAAATTATAATATAACCTTATTATTTCTTGAGGATTCATTGTATAAATATAAGAATAACTTGGGAAATTAATATACCTATAAACCCCATTATCATTAAAATAATAATCACAATCATAAAAAGCCGTTTTTTTATAAATAATTTTATCAACTTTCATTATTGCTAAATTATCTGAATCATCACAACCAATTATATTTTCTTGTAATTGAATAAAAGGGTATAATTCTTTTTTTTCTTTGAAAATATCAAAATATTTTCCAGAATGTGCAAATTTATGTTTCTCTATACAATATTCTTTATTCGTCTTATCTAATATTTCTGGGTAAGAAAATCCCCAATATTCATATTCCAATAAAAGTTCTTTGCATTCTTTACAATAATATTTTGTTATTGCTCTCATTAATTTATCTCCTTAAATTTATTTATTTTCTAAATATTTTCTTTGTAATTCTTTTGATTTATTCGTTAATCCAGTCCAACATAATAAAGCACTATTTATTGCTTCTTTATCTTTCATTTTCAAGAATATTATATTTTTATTTTTACTACTTAACCCATTCCACGTTAACCCATATAAGTATATATAATTTTCCGAACAAATAAATTTTTTATATATATCATTCCACAAAGATAAAAATTTATAATTTTTTATTAAGTTTGATATTTTCCATTCTCTACCTGCCCAAAATAAAGCATCTTCGTTTGTAAGAGACATAAATTTTTTCTCTAAAATATTCATTGGTATTTTATCCCAATGTCGATATAATAAAATAGCTAATCCATCTTTAAGTTCTAAAAACTTTTTATATTTAATTTCATTCGATATTTTAAAATCTTCAATAAACCAAAGAATAGAATAAAAATCTTGGATTTCCATAAATTTTTTCTCAATATAATCTTTTCTTAAATTAATCCAATTATTAAACGCCTTATAAATATAAATGTCTTCTTTTAATTGCAAAAACATTTTGTTTTTTGCTTCAGTAGAAACATCCCAATTTAAACCAGCTTCATAAATTTCTTCATCGTTCGTAAGAGATAAAAATTTCTCTTCTAAATTATTATATTGATTTTCGTTCATAATTTATAATAAATAAAATTTTTTTATTATTATTTTATTATAAAAAATATTAAATTTATTAACTATTTCTGCAAGTTCTTCGTTTGTTATTAATTTAATACGTTTATCGACTTTTTTATCTATTTCATAGAGAAAATCACTTATTTCAATTAATTCTTTTTCACTATTGATTAAATAAAAAGCGTAATAATAATATTCAATATACTCCAAACCATCTAATATACATAATAAAGTATCGAAACCATTTTCATATAAATATGAAATATTTTTTTCTCTTTGTTTTTCCTTATAAATAAATTTTCTTAAAAATTTTATGTCGCCAAAAAAATATCCAAAAGGTATATCTAATTCTAAAGATAATTCTGTAAGTTGTTTATAGGTTGGATAATCTTCTTTTGTTAACCATTTTTCTTTATTTTTATATTTAATTTTTTCCCATTTTTCAGGATATACTTCAGCAATTAATTTTAAATTTTCAGAATTATATAATGTTATTTTATTACTCATTATTTATTTTATTTTTAAATCGAAAATTTATTATTTTTTCTTCATATCAAATTTATCAAGTTGAATTTATTTACTTTTTTCTATACGTTTTCTTATAGCGTCCTCTGTTAATTTTATTTTGAATTTTTGTTCGATTATTTCAGATAATTTAGAGTAAATACCATCACCATAATATTTTATATTTTCATCGAAAAGACAGAAAAGAATTTTATTTAAATCAGAATTGCTAATCTCTGAAGTATTATAAAAACCTTTATATATTAGCTTTTTTTCTTTTCTTATTTCGATTTTTATCTCGTAGGGTTTTCCCCTCATATTTTTTTATCATTTCAATTGTTTCTAATAAATTTAAGTTGACAGCTTGAGCTTTCATATTTAATAAAACATCCTGAAAAATGAAATTACTGTTATCATATCTGCGTTTCCAAAAATTTGCAAAATTTATATTATTCTCTTTCATCCATTCCATAAAACCAAGTTCGTCAACGTGAGCCGCATTGTTGCTAAAATAATGATGAGATTTGCATAAAGTTAAACCGTTATCTAAATCCCAACGCAAAGTTCTGAATTGCCTTTTAATTATATGATGTGAATCAACATTTTTATTAGAGCAATTAGTATATCGACAAGTAAAATTATCCCGTTCCTTTACTGCAAAACTCCAGATTCGGTCTAAAATATTTATTTCTTTTTTGGTCATTCTAACCTCAATGGCATTAAGATATTATAATGGTTATCACAACTAAATTTTACTGCTTTCAAAGGCTCTAAATATTCTATTTTTATTTTCTCTTCATTACAAGAAGATAACAACATAATTAAATATTCTGAATTAAAAGCTACATCCATAGAAGAACCATCTATTTCACAATCAATTTCTTCGTAAGATTCAGTACCTTCATCCATATTGTAAGATTTTATTTTTAGTTTCTCATCAAAAGTTAATATTGTTTTTTTGGTTGTTTTATCAGAATAAATACTACTGCGTTTTATTGCTTTCAACAATTCTTCTCTGCTTATAATAGCATAATCTTTATAATCTTTTGGGATTACAGCCTCATAATTAGGATAAATTTCATCGATTAATTTAGATGTCAAGAATAATTTTATATCCTCATCTTGAAAATAAAATTTTATAAATTTATTATTCGTTGTTATATCATATAACTCCATTTCAGTTCTGATTATTATGTGTGCTATTTTTGTTGGTATTATTATTGGCTTATCTAAATTATAATTTGGCACCCAACTTAAATAATAACCATTTGTTGCAACTAAATCTTTCCCGATATAAACACCATTCATTGCTGGTTTAAAGGAGTATGTGGAAACCGCATAAATAACTTTTTTCAAATCATTTATAAAATTATCTTTTGGAATCTTTATTTGCTCTTTATTCCCATTTTCTAATTTAGGGAAATCATCTTTATTATCGCAAATAATTTTATATTTTCCTGTTTGAGTTTTTACATATAAGCAATTATTTTCGTGTGTTAATTCAATAGTTTCATCATTAACCATTTTCACGGTATCATATAACAATCGTCCATCAACACAAAAATCGATGTCAGGGGAATCGCAATCAAAGCCAACAGTGCCAAAAATTTCTGAATCTGTGGCACTGATATATAACTTATTATTTTTTAATTTAAATAATAAAGTTTTAAAAATTGGTAACATTTCCTTTGTAGGAATAATGTTAATTATTTTGCTTATTGCTTTTTTTAATAATTTTGTTTCTATTTTCATTTTCACCTCATATTGTTTATTGGAATATAATAACAAAAATCAAAAATTATTCTTTAATATTTAAAAAAAATTTTGACAATTCATAAAAGCCCTCAAATTAATTTTAAAAAGTTTTTTTTCTAAATCCGATATTTTATATTACCCTGTCAAGAAAAATCGTTCATAAGCGTTCTAATGCGTTTTAAAAGGCATTTTAAATATTCGTTGAGTTCTTATTTTTACATTTTTCACAAACAAAAAATATTGGTATCGGTGGTTTATTGGGTTTTTCCAATTTTTGCTCTGGCACTTTACCACATATCTTGCAAATATAAATACTATTCTGGATTTTATTTTTCATTTCTCAACCGTTTCAATTTAGCTATAAGATTTTTATTCTCTTTTTTGTATCCTATCAACTGTAAAGTTAAATCTTTTATAATTTTATCTTTTTCTTGAATTATTTGTTTTAATTGTTCTAATTCATTCATAATTTTCTCCTAATAATATTCATTACTCATATTTTTTTATATAATTTTTATAATATTCAATTGCCCCTATTAAACGCTTAATATCTGATTCTAATTCTTTAATTTTTTCTTTTTTCCTTCTCAATTGTTATTTTTAATTGTTCTATTTGATTTTTTAATATTTCATTTTCTTTTAAAATATCTAAATTTTTATAAGTTTCTTTTCCATTAGAATAATCTTTTTCAAATTCATTTATTCTATTTTTTAAAGTTCTTATAAATTCTAATATCTCATCTCTTTTAAGCTCTTCACTACTTACTTCACTTTCCAAAATAGTTTTAAATTCAAACTCAAATTCATTAAGTAAAAATTTAAAATTTTCTTTAAATCGCAAAATCAATTCATCTAATTCATCACAATAAACATAATAAGTTAAAATTTGTGTATTCAAATCATAAATAATCTCTTCTAACTTTTTTATTTCTGCTTTTAATATTTCATTTGTTTCCATTTTTACACCTATATTTTTTTAAAATATTCAAAAAGTAATTTTATAATATTATCAGTCATTTTATCTTTGTTGATTGTAAAATCTCCATCTGAATAAATTATATAAGTATTATTTGGGTCAAGCGGAATTTTAAAATAACCCAATAAAGTATCGCCTTTGAATAACCATATATGAGAATTTAATTCTAATATTTCACTTTCATCAGCAACGAATTCATATTCGTGCTCAACCGTATAACCACCCCCTAAATTTCTACTGGATAATTCGTTAATATTTTTTTTCATTTTACCCTCAAAATTTTTTAAAATAATTTTTTTCATACTCTAAAATATCACAAGGCTTTTGCCTTGTAACCCAAAAATTATTAGCATTATAAGCTTTATCCCTGTAATGAATCTTAATTGGTTTTATTCCTGTTTGCCTAAAGTTATTTTTGTTAAAAACCTCATAAGTTATAATGCTATTACCCTTGCGTGTAATAAAATAATTTTTACAGTTCTGGATTAATCCGTTTTCAGATTCGATAAAACAGTCTTTTAAAAAAATTGCTTTCATATATTTTTTCATATTCACCTCATTGATAATTTAATATAATATCAGTTTTTAATTTTTATTCAAAAATATCAGAAACTTTATTTAATTTACAAACTGCTGGCTTTGGTAAATAAGCTGAAATCTCTTTGTCAAAATTAATCTGTAAATCTTTTGGCTCTATTAGTTTTTTAGCATTAATATTTACGTTTACAATTTTTTCAAGCTTTTCAACCCTTGTTAATAAATTTTCGTTTAAAATATATAACCCCCAAGCTAATCTTTTCCAATCGTAAATATCATATAGCATTGTATCCTTTATGAATTCTTCAAAACTTAATTTGTTACTGAAATCTATTTTCATAATAGCCTCCTTAATTCCAATAATAACCTTCAAAATTAATTAAATTATTTCTTTCGGTTCTTTCGGTTTCCTGATATACAAGATTATTTATTTTTTCAATCTGTTCTTTTAGTGCGTTCATTTTGTCTACCATCCTTATTACTCCTTTTTTTTACCCTTTTGGTAAATTATCGGAGTAATATTAAATTTAAAAATGCTTAACAAATTTTTTTAAAAATTTTTCTGCTATTTCGTTAGGTGTTTCATCATAAAATTTACAACCAAGTTTTTCGTTCAATTCTTTCGGTGTCAATTCACATAATTCTTCTGCTGTGATGTAGTTATAAGGGCAATTAGGATTATTCGCTATATCCCAAGTTGCAAGATGTTTTGGGTTCTCTGGGTCAATAATATAAACAACAACAGGATTATTAGATTTTATTTCTTTGAACATTTTAGGTAATGCACCATATTTTGTGTCCCAGTAGAACCTGCGTTTGTCGGGTGTCTCAAAATAAATGAATTCACTTAAAGAACGTCCTGAAGCAATAATTTCTTGTCGAGTGTAAAGTTTTCTGTTATAAGTCGGATTGGTTAATGTAGCATAAGAAAAATTTGGATAAGGGTGATATCTAATTATGCTTTCAAAACAATCTTTAATTTGTTTTAATGTATAACCATCGTCCTCCATTAGTTTAATAAAAAATATTATTTTATCTTCATTTATATCTTTTTCATAATTTAGCATTAACATATTGATAATTAATTTTATTTCTTTTTCTTTTTCATCTAATGTTAAATCAGAAAATTTTTTATCTTCAAAGAAATCGCATAAGTAATCATAATAAGTTTTTTTATCAAAATTTTTATTAAAATTATCATTAAAATTATTATTTGAATTTTTATTATTTTTTGTAATTAATAGTTCCATTTTATCCTCCAATTTTTAAAATAAAAATATTTTTAAAATATAATTTCCGAAGGAAATTATATTAATATTATTACGAAGTAATAATATTAATAATATTGTTATTGTTATGTTAATGTATATGTACTTGTATATGTATATGTGTAACGGTGTTTTTTGTCGGCACGATTTTATTATATTATTGATATTATTTGTTTTATAATGTTGACATTGGAATTTTTTGAACCAATTTATTCCAAAAATTTTGAGTTTTTGGAATTTTTTGAACCAATTTATTCCAAAAATTTTGAGTTTTTGGAATTTTTTGAACCAATTTATTCCAAAAATTTTGAGTTTTTGGAATTTTTTGAATTTATTTTTTCTCATAAATTTGCCTTAATTATTTTAGTTCTTAAGTCTTTTTTTATTGGATTTATATTACCAGATAGAGATAATAAACCTTTAAAATTTGTAAAGAATGTAGAAAAAGAATAAACTCTTTTTATGATATTATTAGGAAATTGTTTATTAATTTCTTTCCCAAAAAATGCTAAAACTTGAACAATTTCTTCTTTAGTATATTTTTCAAGTAATTTGTCAATCATTCTGGCTCCTTCCTGCCTATTTAAATTTATATTATTACGGTCTTTTAAACTTAATATGAAACATAATTCTTCAGATTTTTTATATTGGAAAGTATTATGACTAAATTGGATTTTAATTTTACCATCATCGTTTTGCTCTTCGTTATTTTGTTCTTCTTTTAATTGTTCATTATTATTTTGTTCGTCATTATTTTGTTCAAATAATTTTATTTGATTCAGATTATTTTTATTCTCATTTCCATTATTCGATTGTTCTTTATTTAATTGTTCTTTTGTTATAAATTCAGATACATTTTTAACGGCTTCATTTTTATCAATTTTATCATTATTTTTATTAATAGATTTTTCTTTATTCGAAGATTTAAATTCAAATAGATTTAATAAAAATTTACTTATCTCTTCAAATGTCATTATATACATTTCATTATGATTACGTGAATTAAATAAAAATTCTAAATTTTTTATAATTTTTTCTTTCATTTGATTAAAATCTCTTTTATTTTTATAAAAATAATTGAAATGCTTCTTAAAAAAATTTTCAGAAAATAAAATATCCTCGAAAAATAAATTAGAATTTATTAAACCTATATTTGCCATCTCTTTTATTATTTCTTTTATATTTTTTATTTGAGATTTTGGGAATTTAAGCTCTTTAGAGAAATTCTTATACCAATTTTCATTTATAAAAATCATAAACCCATTATTCTCTTCTTTCCCAAATTTGATTAATAAATAAATCCAAACTATTAGAGCATTCTTATATTTTTCCATAAGAAGTTTTATTTTTGGGTCTTTAGTTATATCAAGCTCAAGAGTAATAAAATTCATTTCGCCCTCCAACAAAAACATTTATGGATATCTTTGTATTTTGGTTTTTCTTTTGAATAAGAAACAAAAAGCGAAGTGCATTTATTGCACTTTACTTCTATTCGATAATACTCACCGATTTTTTTATATGATATTTTCATTTTATATCCCTTAATTTTTTTGGAATAAACTTAATTGCAAATTAACTTCACGTTCAAAATAACCAATATTTACAATATTTTTCGCTTTTTGTAATTCAAAAATATCAGAATATAATTTATATATTCCTTCAGATTGTAATATACATTCAACCTTCACCAATCCATATTCAACAAGATAACGCAAAACTCTATCACCAGAATTAAGTAATACTGGGTTAGACTTTTTTAAATCTAACCCATAAAATAAATTATTCATTTTATGAATTGGATATTTAGGATGTTTTTTTATAATTTCATTTAGGTTAATTCTATAGCTACCGTTAGCTACTGAAATTAAAAAATCAATAACTAACGGAGCCATTTTCTTACTCTTTATTCTTACAATTTCTTTTATATTTTCCATTTTTTTTCTCTTTAATATATAATCTGTCAAAAAGAATTTGTAATAATTCAAGATTAATATTTTTTATTCTTGTGAACATAAAGAACCTCATAAAGATTTTGCAGCTATTGTTTCCTCACAATAAAATTCTACCCCTGGAATTTTTAAAGCTCCTTTAGTTGACTTTGCAATTTGTGTCAACATTTTTTCATTAGGAATTAAATATTCACGTGGAATTAAACTTTCATTAGTTATTCTATATTTCCAGACTTTCATTTTTGAAATGCCAGCAACTTTCACTGTATCATTTGCAAGAATTGGGGTAATTATTGTTTCAGCTTGTTGCTTTACTTCTTCAGCTTTTTCTGTTTTTCCTTGTTCCTCTAATTTCTTGGCTTTTTGCTCAAGTTCTAATCTGCGTTTTTCAGCCTCTTCTCTTAATCTTGCTTGCTCTTCAAGTCTTATTCTTTCCTGCTCTTTTTGATATTTCAATATCGCACCCTTTATTACTTCTTCTGCTTCTTTTAATTTGTTTATTGGAACATCAAAAAAAGCTTTTATCCTTTTTATTTGTTCGTTTATTGGGTCTGTAATAGATTTTCGATAGTCTTCTATTGCTTTTATTTGTGCTTTGATTTGTTTTAAATCTTCAGCACTTGCCAAATAACTATCGTTATCAACTATAACAAATAAACTTGCTTTGTTATAATAGACTTCAGCTCTCTTCTGGAAAGCAATTAATTGCTCATCGTTTGGATTGAAATTTTCAAACATTTTTACCTCATAAATTTTGTAAAAGTTTTTCTAAATTTTCTTTTTCTTTTTTAAGTTTATTATTTTTTTCGGTTAAATTATTAAGGTTATACCTTAAATTTTCAACCTCATCTTTGAGAAAAATATTTTCATTTGTCAAATATTCATTCTCATATAAAGCCTAATCTAAAATATTTTCAGTCATCGCTTTTACTCCTTATATTATTATTTATTTTCCAATTGTAAATATTAAGAGCACTCAAAAATATTGTAGTATCATATATATCACGGAATTCTTGCAAATAATAATTGTTCTCTTTTAGATATATTGCCATTCTGGAATTTATTTTATAACCCATCTCTTTTAGAGCGATTTCATAACCAGCTAATTGTAAAGCGTGCACTGGATTTTTTGCACCTGATTTTATATCGGCTACAATTAACTTATTACCGATTTTCATTATTCTATCAGCTTTTCCTGCAAAACGATATTTTTCGGAATAAACAAGTTTTTCTACTTCTATAATATTAGGTTTGAAATCCTCAACAAATTTATTCCAGCTATTGACATAAGGGTTATATATTTCTGGCAATTCTGCAAGATTATCTGTATCGATTAGCTCGCAAGCTAAATGAACACCAGTCCCAAAATTCCGTGAGTATTCAATTCTTTCTTGATTAACAAAAGAATAATCATTCAGAAACGAAAGAATTTGCGTAACCGATGGAATACGTTTCCCATCTAAATAATACCAATGTTTATTTTCATCATATTCTATCATTGTCGCTCCGAATATAACTCTCTTGCTTTTGTTAGAATATTTATTGCAATTTGATTGTTAGGTATATCAGAAATATCTTGACAATTAAAAGTTTTCAATAAAATATTGAAATCCTCACCTAACATATTTTTGGCTTTTATTATTCTGTCAAGATATTCTTTATTTATTTTATCATTGTGGAATTCGGTTGGTGTTTCGGTTTGTTGAATATTAGAATAATTTTTCGTTTCGTTTTTCGTTTCGTTTTTCGTTTCGTTTTTCGTTTCGTTTTTCGTTTCGTTTTTCGTTTCGTTTTTCGTTTCGTTTTTCGTTTCGTTTTTCGTTTCGTTTTTCGTTTCGTTTTTCGTTTCGTTTTTCG
>Ga0209204_1002602_pt1 | contig 14541 bp, 9 predicted proteins | sample AD_JPNMR2_MetaG_FD_184425 | JGI IMG/M metagenome (GOLD analysis project Ga0209204, IMG submission 184425) | Active sludge microbial communities of municipal wastewater-treating anaerobic digesters from Japan - AD_JPNMR2_MetaG (SPAdes) (version 2) | ecosystem: Engineered > Bioreactor > Anaerobic >...
TACAAGGAGGTCGTATCGTGAGCTATTACGACTGGATCAATTCTTACGGGACGTTCCGACTTTGGAATATCGGGCAGATCCAGCAGGAGGCGCCGGTTCTGCCTTCCGACTTTACACTGCCCTCCCGGCCCGCCCCGACATGGAGCGACCCGGTCACGGGGTTCGCGATGAATTGGGTAGCATCCTCTCCGTATTACGACGTAAAGATCGAGAATGCCAAGTACGGTTACAACTGGCAGGGGACCCGGATGGACGTTTACAGGACCGCAATCCCCGCAAACTCGATCTATTACGGCGGACCGTACACCAACCCGATCCTGCCGAGCTACGACCTCACCAGCGGCCAAGTCCCCTACATCTTGCCGACCTCCTACGAAACCTACACCTCCAAGATGGTATACGACAAGACCCTCGGCAAGTACGTGCAGGTCGATCAGAAGACAGGCGTTCAGGAGATGAGCTACGAGGACAGGATAAGACTTGGCGCACCGGATACCCTTACCTCATCGGACATCGCCAGGTCTCTTCGGCGGCGCGATTACTACACCGGCGCGCTCATAGGAGGGAGCAAGTGATTTATGTTGATATTCAAGATGATTTTGGCGATAATAGCAACGGAAGCGATCGTCGAGCTGTTAAAGAAGGCGGCGCCGTTACAAGGGATTAAAAGGAGACTGATAACGTGGACGCCATTTCTGTATTCTACGGAGCAAGGTCATCTTCTGGACTGCCCCTACTGCTCTTCAGTATGGGTTGGCTTCGGAATGATGGCGGCGTTGTGGTTTATGGATTCAACGGCGTATCTTCTTTTCTCTGGGAGTTTAGCCATCCACAGGCTGTCGGGGTATTTACATCTTGTTTTCAGTCTTTTGAGGGATGTACAATTGGACATAAGGATACATCGGAGTCATAGGAGGTGATGGAGATGCCAAGCAACATAACGGCAAACAGCGAAGAGAATTACTGGATGAACAGAACGGATCTGCCGTTGGAGATCAGGATGTACAATGCCCGCCCCACCGAAAGCCCAAACAGCAACGCCGCTATATGGGCCGCCGTCAACAAACAGGTATACGATGCGGTCAGATCGGGCGGAACAGGCACATACGGCAGTCCGCCGCCGGCTTATTCATCCTATTCATCTGCGAGCCAATGGAATCCTCTCGGCACGCCGCCTTCCTCCTATAACGAGCAGAATATGCAATACTGGAACGATCTGTTGCAGTCCCTCAGACCCCAAGCCCCCGCAGTGGCCACCTGGGGACCGGCCGAGGACCGCCGTCTGCGGCAGAATGCCCAGGCCTTGGCAAGCCCCTACATCAACGCCTATCGCAACGACCTCAACGACCTCAACGCGAGGATGATCGGGCAGATGGGATATGCGAATCCCTACCAGGCCAAATATGCCATGTCCGCCAAGACCAGAGAGCTGGGAACCAACATCAGCAAGACTCTGGCGACCGCGGCCCAACAGGCCAGGGAGTCGATCCAGAGAGACATAGATGCGCAGAATCAGGCCAACCGTCTTGCCTACCAGAGCCAGATGGCGGCATACAAGGCACTTCTCGATGCCATTAAGAGGAGGACGTGAACATGGCGGATCAACTCGATAAATACTGGCAACCAGAAAACTGGAGGAGGGTAACGAAAGAAGGCGACAAATACCATTATGCCCCCTTATCGCCTCAGTATACCGAGCAGGATCGGCTCTCCCAAAAATTGCTCACCGACGATCCTCGAATCGCCGAAGAATTCCTCGGCCAGGGCGAGAATGGTCGCGTTGCCTATCTGATGACTCCATCCCCTGCGGAGTATGCCGCACAGCAGGAGAAATACGCTTCCGGGTTTCGGGAGAAATCGCCGGAAGAACTGAAAGCGATGACGCCCTACGACCGGCTTCTTTACGAGCAGCAAAAACTATACGGAGGGGTCCCGAAAATAGATGCCATATTCTCCAAAGCCAAGGACCTCACCGAATCAATGCTGAACAGGATGGACCCCTACACGGCCCAAAGGCTTGACTACGGAGAGCTGTACCGAAAGAACCTGGCATTGGTCGCCAAATACTTCGAGGACCGCGAGAAGCTGCTGTATGAAGGATTGAGAGCCACCCAGAAGGAGGCGACGGAACTGGAGAAGTGGCAGAGCAGGCAGCGATATCTCGACGAACAGGCCCGGAGAAGAGAAGAGGAGGCCCAGAAACGGGAGGAGCAGAACAGGCAGAAGGCCGCGCAAGCCGAATATAACAGACAACAGCAAGAAAGATGGGCAGGTTACAGGAAGGCTATGGAATTATTTAACAAACACGCCATCAATGGGGAAATAGAAGACGATGAGATCAGAAAAACGATAAACGACATTCTGACAGGCTCCGGCAATCCGCCTCTGCAAGAGAAGAAATACGGCCGCTATCTCCCGTTTACAAAAATCAAAATGTGGGAAGCCGATTCAGGATGGAGGATGCCGCCGGCCCCGGGGAGGGCAAGTTTATCCCAGACGACAGGGACGAATACGACTCTTGCCGACGAGCCGGAAGAATCGGGAGAAGGAATCCCCCCGGGAGCGGTTCGGACCGGTAGGACGTACAGGGGGAAAGATGTCTACAAGCTGCCTGACGGTCAACTCTGGGTAAAGGACTAAAGATGGGATACATCACGGAAGCTGAACTCGACCCGGTAAAAACCCCGGCTCCCTACGCCGGCAGGATTATCTCCGAAGCGGATCTTGACCCTGCAGAAGGCGCCCGTTCTCCTGTCGGGGGAAGGTATATCACCGAGGCAGACCTTGACCCGGAACCCCTCGCCGCCACCTCCGAGGCCGCCTTTGCGCCGACTTTGGACACGGTATCCATCCCCGAGTACGAGGACGTCAAGGACCTGCAGTCGTGGACCGGGCCGATGCCGGAAAAGGAAAAACCACTGCCGATAATTGCATCGACGCCGGAGACGAGAGCAAGAGAAGAGCAATTATTCAAACAGGGATATAGCGCAGACCAAGTCGCCAGTATTATTACCAGCAACACATTGGGAGATTTACGCAGAAAAATCGGTGATGCAGAGCGGCGAATAAAAGAAATCAGTGCCGAGATAGAGTCCACGACCGATCCATACAGGTCCATGAAACTGCGTGAGGAAGGGCTCTCCCTGATTGACGCCTACAAACGAAACATCGATCGTTACAATGAAATGGTTTCGGGGCTGAAAAACAAGGAGGAAAAACGCCCCCTGTACGAGACGGAGTATGAATCCCCGTGGACCGAGGTGTTAGGGAAAGCACTCCAAAACTTCCCGGTTAGGGCAGCCCAAGGAATTGCCGGTGTGGCTGGAGCTGTGGAAGAGCTGTCCCCCAACAGAGAATTGTTCGAGAAGTATGGGACGGGAAGCCTTGGCAGGGCCGCAGCCAAGACATGGGGGGTAATCGCAGAGGAAAACAAGCCGACCATTCAACCCGGAACGCCGAAAGCATGGGTAAGCAGTGCAGTGGAATCGACTGCGCTCAATCTCCCCTTGCTCCTTGCCGGAGCTTTGGCCGGGGGCAACATTGCCGTCCCGTTAGTTGGAATGGGACTGATAGCAGGCGGGCAAAAGTACTCCGACATAAGAGAAAAGCGTCCCGACATTGCCGTTCCGCTGGCTGTTGCGGTAGCCGGCGGCGCTGGAACGATGGAAGGTCTGTCGGAGCTTATCCCGGTAAAAACCCTGTTCAATAAAAACATTGGATTTATCAAAAAGTTCTTCAACGAATTGGTGCAGGAAACCTCGACGGAGATGGCGAACACCGTCTACAGCGACCTGCAAGACAAGATGACAATCAGGCCTAATATGACATGGGGCGAATTCTTGCAAGACGAAATAGATACCCTCATGTCATCGGCCATAGCCGTCCCAATGCTCGTAGGCGCTACTCATCCGGCCATAAAGTATCTGGAAAGGAAACAGCAGGAGGCCGTGGCCGCCGACGAGGAGCGAGTACGGAAGTTCGTTCAGGAAGCCAAGGACCGATACGAAAAGCAGATGGCGCCGCTCCGGAAACAATTTTCCGTCATGACGGAGGATACATTCAGGAAGGCGCTCAACAAACGTCTCCAGGACATAAACTACGACGAGAACGGAATCGACCGCCGCAACTCGGGATGGATGAAGTCCGATCTTCGCAGCGACCAGGAGAGGCAAGAGGCCGCGCTCATCGAAAACGCCCTTGCTTCCGACACCATTGACCAGCAGGTGGGGGACGTCTACGGGATACTTATCGAAAAGCCCGCGGCCAAGAAGACCCCCGAAGCCGGACCAACGGAGACAGCCGCTCCCTCCGCCCGGGAGGGGGCCGTCCCCGAAGTCTCGGCTGCCGCCATCCCCCCGGAACCCCTCGATCCCGAATTAGCCCGATGGATACTGGCGCACGAGGGTGAAAACATTTACGACGATATCCTCGGGAGCGCCAGAGAGACCCTGGGGATGCCCCAAGAGCCTGCTGCGCCTCCTCCGCCGAAACACACCGACGATCTGAACGCCGTCCGACAGGATATGAAGGCCGGGAGGGCCGCACCCGAGGATGTTATCGAGACCTACGCCGCCAAGCTCGACGACCTGTCCGGGCTGATGCAGGAGAAAGAGGCGAACACCCTGGAGGCCAGAAGGGGCAAATACGAAATACCAGGACAAACGGCCTTGGATTTTGGCCCGAAAAGGCCTCCTTTGCCCAGCCCGATGCCGACATCGCCCGCCCCCGAGAAAACGCAGCCAGTGCCGACGTCGGAAGCCGAGGAGGGCCTTACCGCCAAAGTTGCCCTTGAGGAAATCCCTGGTGCGGTTCGTACAGACAAGGCCAAAGAGATTCCTATTCTCCCTTCGGAGGTTGGAGAGTGGCCTGCCCAAGAGAGGCAGGTGCCGCCGGAGAAAGGAGAAATCATCCCCGTCAGCACCAAAGAGGTATATGACGAGATAAACAAAAACATCCGCAGGGTATTGGAAGAGCTTGCACCCCAGCTTGGGGTCAACATCAGGAGCATAACCTTTTCCGGGGAAAAAATTTCTATTGACCCATCTACTCCGGAGGGCGTAGAATTAGCCCGTAAATATGGCCTTTCAGACGAGGAGATAGAAGATGCCAGAAGAAACAACGAAATCTTCACCGTCGGAGCGGAACATCGAAGTATCGTACCTGATACACCGGAGGGACAGAAACGGTCGGATATTATCCTCCATTATTACGCAACCCCGGCCGACGTCTTCCACGAATTCGCCCACGCAGCAGACCGACAAGGAAAAGTAGCTCTAACCGGCACCCCGGAGGAGAGGGCCAGACAACTCGAGAAGTGGCTGGTGGAGGGGAGGGAACTTTCCGGACTTTCCGGAAAGTTCTACGAAGCAAGAGACGGAAGCACCCTTCTCGCCGATTCTATCGATTACTCGGTACGGATCTTTAGTGAAGAGAAGGAAGTAGACTATCCTGCCATATCCAAGGCCATACTCGAAGGCGAACCTGTCACACAATCAATGCTCACTGGGTGGGTGTCCGCCGCAAAGAAAGCGGGGGTATCGCCCGGCGGGATAAAGAAGGCCCTCAAAAAATTCTCTACCTATAACAAGCTGAGAAAAGAAGGACGATATGCGATTCTGCCGCTTCCCGAGCCGGAATCGGCGATCTACAGGGAGGGACCTCTTAATACTGCGGCAGTCGAAGGATTCAGGCGAGAAAGGCTCGACAACATTTTATATCCGGAGGCCCAAAGAGGGGCCAGAATTGTCGATCTGGGCGCCCTCTATGAAGGGGGCGAGGGAAGAACGATCATCCCGAAGAAGGCAAGAGGTCTTAGGGCCGACGTTCTCCTCAATCTGCCGATAACCTTTGGCCGTCTTCAGAAGCCACGCCCTGCTAACCTAAATTATCCCCTCATTGTAACGGGGAACCCCCATCTCGAAGACTTCCGTAGACCACATCGATCGTGGGACGATTTGATCAAGGTGGTCAGAGTGAAGCCGGTCCTGCACGGCAACGACAAGGTAGTAGACGCGGTGGTCCGGGCTATCAATTACGCCAAGGAGATCGGGGCCCATGTCCTCGCGACTTCCTTCCGCGCCAAACAGCCATGGGCGCTCGCAAAATACACCAATTTCCTTCCGACCGACCCGAATCAGCCCGGGTTCTACGACTACTGGAAAATAAATCCGAAACCAAGACCAACCGATCTGCGAAGAATCGATTGGATGCCGTACATTCCTAAGAATGATAAAGTTCACGCTGCGTTCCGGGCTCACGGCTGGGACATCGAAAAGAACATCTACGGAAAAGGCGGAACTTGGTGGTGGCCCAGGTCTAGAGAATTGGACCCGAAAATCAAGGAGGCGATAGGCGACACCGAGATCGAGTATTGCGATCTACTGCACAAGGGTTGCCCCTCCTGCCGTAATTGCCAAAAACTGACTTATCCAGGTTCCGTAGCATCTCCCATCTTTGGAGTCACCGACGAACCGTTCTGCGAACATGGATGCCCTCAATGCTTTGTGCGACTTGGGCAGTCCGGTATCAAGGGCAGAAAGAGAGTGTCGATCGAACAGAATGCCAAACAGATGGGATTTGGGGAAGGAGACCTCGGCGAGAAGTATCGGGAGTCGATCAATATCCTCCAGAAAGTGGTACGTCCAGCCGGGTCAGGGAAAGTGGATTACGTATCGTCGTTCTTGGACAAGTCTCCCTTGGACAAGATCGATATGGTGGCCTCCCTCTATATCGACGGATCCATATCGGACAAAGAACTGCGGATAATGCAGAGCGAGATCGCCGACGATACCAACGGCGCGACGTTGCAGGTAGCTTCCGCAGAAGATGTGGTTGACTATTCTGTACGCAGGCGCAGAGCGGAAGGGGAATCGCAGGCAACAGCAAAAGCCCGAAGTCTCCTCGGAGGAACGATAAATGAGCCGGAAAAAACATACAGGGACGAAGCCGAAATCGCGGCTCAAGCCGTCTCGGAACTCGAATCCCCAGCCCTCCTGCAAAGTGTTGAGGCCGTACCCGGTGCCGGTGTGCGGGCTCGGGGGAGGACCGCTGGAGGAGAACCTGTTCGAGTACCTGTCCAAGAGGCCGGAAGAGCGGAAGCAGCTCCTCGCCGAGCGGTCACCCTCGGGAAAACGGTCTCCGATCTCAAAGAGCTAAAATCCGTCAGTCTCCGAGGGGTGGAAGTCCCCACCTGGAACGCCGTTTACAGCGCCCTCCGCATCGTCCGAAACGCCAATGTCGAGGTGCTGCACGTCCTTTACCGGGGCAGGACATCCGAGAAGATTCTCTATAACGAGGCCTACTCCTGTCGCTTGCCCGGGTCGGTCGAGAATGTCAATCCCTACCTGCTGGCGATGAATGCCGTGGGCGAGGCCCAAAAGCTCTCCCGACTGCACAACGAGGAAGTCGAGATCATCCTGGCGCATAACCACCCCTCCGGAGATATCACCACGAGCGCGTCCGATCAGCGATTCACAAAAGTTGTCGCCGATTCCATCGCCAAATCCAGGGGTAACTTTGCCGGTCATATTGTCATCGACCACAACAAATATTCCCTTATCGACGCCGCTGGGTACGCCGAATCGTTCGTCCTGCCCGACGTCCCGGCAGAATACCGGAACGACCCGCTCCTCACCGTTCCCGTCCCGCACCAGGCCCTCGGCGAGAACGTAACTATGCCCGACCATATCGCCCTTATCGCCAAAGACATCAATCGCGGGGAGCACTACTTCACCGTCCTGCTCCGCTCCGGGAAAAAGATTAGGGGCATCGTCAACGTCCCGCTGGATATCCTCGACGACTTGAAAGCCGCCACGGAGTTCATTCACGAGCTGGCCGTCCAACACGGTGCCCAGGATGTCTTCGCCTACCGGGAGGAGTTCACCAGCAGGCAACGATCCATCCTCGGGCAGATGATATACCAGAACACCCTCCGGGATGCGGTAGAGAACACGAGCGGATTTGCCCAAGATATATTGCCGAACACCGGCCTGCTCTTCGGGAAGGAACGGACGGCATACGAAGCGCAGAAGTTGGAAGGAGCGCCGCAGGAGATAAAGGGGAAGGGCGAGGCTCCCGTCAATGAGCATGCGCTGCTTGAGAAAGAAACCCCCTACGGCGAGGAGGAGGACGATTCCTTCGACTTCGGCGCCAACATCGAGAAAGAAATCGAGGCGAATCCAGAGAAACATATCTCCCTGGACTTCAAGGACCACCTGGACGGATACATCGCCGGTCTCTACGACATGGTGGCCTCCGGCGAGCCGGGGAAGAGATTGGCGTTGGAAGGAATAAACGGCGCGGACGATGTCATCGGTTGGGGCTCTACCTACCCGGAATTTATGAAAGGCCAGGGATGGAGCGCCAAGGAGGTCCTGGCGGCCCTGAAAAGCGCCCAGAAGGGCGAGAAGATGACGGAGAAACAAAAGGAGATTGTCCGGGCCGCGATTCATCAGGCCGCCGATATGTTCTTCGCGGACATGGAGCGGTGGATGCCCAATCTGTCGGAGGAAGATTGGAAAAAGATGGAGTCCTCCGTCGAACCCGCCATCGACGCTCTTCTGGACAGATACTATCGGGAGAAGAGCGAAAGGGCGGCCGAGCGGGAAAAGATCGCCCGCGCCACAAAGATTACAAAGAGCCGATATGCCTGGGCGAAAGAGAAAGAGCGGGCCAAGGCCGCGGCCCGGATAAAAGGGTTCAAATCGCGCCAGGCGGAAATCGACAATCTAAAGGCGCAACTCGAAAAAGCCCAAGCCAAACTGCGGGCGCAAATCGAGCGTCTCAATAAAATCTTCAAGAGCACAAAGGATAAAGAAAAGGCTTGGAAGGAAGCGGAACGGATACACAATACCGAAACGAAGAAACTGGCGGCGGAAATAGGGCGTCTCAAGGAGCGCCTCGCCAAAGCCCAAGCTGCGGCCGCATCATCCCCGCCGAAACCTAAACGCCTGTCCCTCAAGGGGCAGATCCGGATCGTCACCGGTCAGGTATTGGCGGACGACGAGATCACTCTGCGCGAAATGGACGCCCTAAAGGCCCAAATCCGCATGGAAGCGGCAGCCGCCAAAGATGCCTTCCGGGCCGGTAACAAAGAAGGCCTCGCAAAGGCCCGGGCCAAATACCAAGCATTGCTGGACATCCAGAGGATCCGCCGACAACAGCGCGCCGACATTCGGAAGATGATCGCGCAGATGAAGGCCGTGGCGGCGAAGGCCGGCAAACTTCCTCCGGAATACAAACAGGCCATCAACGATCTGCTGGAACCGTGGAATCTTGCGCGTCTGACAGAAAAGAACAGGGTGAGACTACAGGCCATCAGGGAAGAGATAGAGACCAATGAGAACGCCGACTTCCCGCCCGCCGTCCTGGAAACGCTCAAGCGCCTCGACAAGCGCCTCATCCGCGATCTGTCCTACGACGAGATAAAGGCCATCCATCAGGCCGTGATGCACTATGCCGCGTTGGGCCGGAACAAGCTCAAGGGTATGGCCGCTCAGGAAAAGATCGTGCGGGAGATGGTGCGGGGAACCGTCATCGGAGAAATGAAAGGGGCCGAGGCGGAACCCGACAGAATCGACATCCGCTATTCCCGGGAGAAAAAGTTCCGAGGATTTTTGCAGAAAGCGAGGAACCAATTCGGGATTCATCTGATTTCCTGGGAGGCCCTGGTCGAGTCCGTAAGCGGTCCAAGGAGCATGTTCTATCGCGTCATCTACCGCCAAGTGAAAGAAGGTTCGCTGGAGGCAGACCGGATAACGTTCGAACTGGAGGACGAATTCCTGCAGATGCAGGACGAGTTCCAGAAGAAAGAGGGCATCAAGGATATTGCCAAATGGCTCGATGCCGATCGGGAGATAGAGTACGCCCCCGGAAAGACGATCGTAATGAGCCGCAACCAGCTCCTATCGCTCTACCATGGATGGCGGGATGACGATTGGCGCCGGGCGGCTTCGGAGGGCGGTTTCGGCTTATGGAACACCCCCCTGCCGAACGATCCGAACCGGGTCTATAAGCTCGGGGAGGATGGCCTCGCAAATATCATCGACGCCATGACGCCCCAGGAACTCGCCTACTGCGAACTCTCCATACCGATCATCCAGAAGACGGGCGACATGCTGGCCGCGAAGTTCCTCGAGATCAACGGCTACGAGATGCCGCGGGTGGAGAGCGGCGTGTACTGGCGAAAGGACGTCATGGCCTCCGAGCGGGGGAAGGCAGACGAGACCACGGAGCTGCAGAAGGCCAGGTTCCATCGGCCGGGGATCTTCAAGGGGATGACGATCCAGCGGACAGGCTCCACCGCCGCCGTCTGGCTGAAGCCATTCACCGTGGCGATGCGCGAATTGACAAAGAGGGCCGCCGATTATGTTGCACTGGAAGAGCCGATGTCTATGGCCGCCTGGGTGATGTACGACAAGACCTTCCGCAAGGAGTTCGACCGCCGCTACGGTATGCCGCTGTGGAAGGAAATCGAACAGGGACTCAAGGATATCAGCGAGATATATCAGCCGGTAAGGGACACGACCTGGGAGCGGGTCGGGGCGTGGCTGCGCAACAAGACCACCCTGTACGCCCTTGGGCTAAACTACGTGACGATGCTGAAACAGTTCAACGGCGCCATCAACTATCTGATATATGTGGACCCGTTCCATCTGGCAAAGGCCGTCGCGCAGTACGGGACCAACAGAAGCCAGATCCGGCAACTGCACAGGCAGATGTCCGCAGAGTATCGTCATCGTCGGGAGGCCGGCTATTCCCAGGATGTCAGCAATGTCATCTCCGGTCTGACCGCCACCGGACAGCGGCCCGGGCTCATCACTCGGATAGGGGTGCTGGGCATGAGGGCGACGCAGGCCATCGACATCTTCGGCGTGGACCTCGGGATGCTGGCGGCCGTAGAGCAGGCTATGGACGCCTTCCGCGAAGGCAAACTCAACGAGGATATGAAAGACGCCCTCGATATGACCGACGAGGACATCAAAAACATGACCTACCCCGAGCAGCTCAAGGCCGCCTATAAATGGGCCGACTATTGTACCGAACGGACGCAGAGCATGAGCCGGCCGGAGCACATGTCGGGATGGCAGCGGGGAAGCGAATTATCCAAGCAATTCTCGATGTTTATGGGCGAAACCCAGAAAAACCTAAGCGGGCTGTTCCGGGCTTACTCCAAGGTCAAGCGCGGGGACCTCGGCGCGAAGATGCACCTGATCAAAGTTATTCTCTTGTATCTCGTCGTCTCTTCGTATATAATCGATGCTGGAGGGAACGCCATCCGTGACATCCTTCGCGGGCGCCGGCCGGATGAATGGTGGGCAACAGCACTGAAGGGGCTCACCTCGCCGATCCCGATAGTGCGGGATATTACGCAAGCGGTAACGGATCAGGCGCAGGGAAAGGGGTTCTGGGCCTCCGGCGGCGACACGCCGATCGCCAGAGTTCAGGAGACGATTGTCAAGGCCGCCGTTAAAGGAACGAAGGCTATGACAGCCAAGACGCCCAAGGAAAGGAGAGAGGCGGCGGAGGATACACTTGACGCGCTGTTCAACATCGCGGGTCTGACCCTCGGGATACCGTATCCGGCCCTCAAGGAGCCGTTCAGAATCGCCAAGCGGGAAGAGACCGCGCGGAAGGAGAGAAGCAAAGGAAAATAGCCGCACCTGCATAAGCGCCTAAACTCAGGGCAGCAAACGAGACAAGAGGCCGACTGCCGTTAATTCGGGGTCGGCTTTTTTGTTATTACAAGACCCGCCATAAGAGGCGGAGAAAGAGAGGTAAAAGAAATGGCAGAGAACCAAAAGACCTACATGCTCTGGATCTGCGAGCATCCCTTGCAGACCTTCAGCAGCAATGCCGTGACCTTCACCACGGCGGACAATTCGATCAACGCCACGAACATCGGCACCGGCACCTTTTCCGAGGGAGAAAAGATCACGATCACCGGGGCGGCTCAGTCGGGCAACAACGCCACGTTCACCATCGTGTCGGTGGCGGCGAATAAACTGATCGTCAGCGAGACCGTGACGGCAGAGTCTGCCGGCGCCTCCGTCGTAATCAACGAGCACTACTACGGGACCTGGCAGCCCATGAGAGACTTCCGGTATCTTACCGGCACCATCTACGCCTCCCAGATCTGCACCGTTTACATCGACCAGAGCAGGGACGGTGTAAACATTGACTATACTGATTATTTCACGATGGCGGCAGGAGCTTACGAATCCTGGCGGTTCGACGTCGTTGTCTCCGGGTACGCCCGGATGCGCATTCTTAATGGCGGGACCGACCAGACGTCACTGAGGGCGATCCTCAACGGACGAGTTAATTAGGAGGAGGTGCCGCCATGTTGCATGTATCTAAAAATTATCTTGGACAGAATACCGCAGACAATGCCGTTTCAACTTCCGCCGTTACCGCCAATGCCGACGGGTCGGTGCTGGAACGCCTCGAATATGTGCAGACTGTTCTTGGCGGGGGGGCGGCCTCTATGCTCGTCACCTTCTCCGATAGTGAGACGGTAGAAGAAAATGCCGTGCAGTTTTTCAACATCGGCATCTTCGATCGGGACGCCGGAGCTGTAGCAAGCGCCGACATCAACATCACCGGCATTAGCGCCGTAATGGAAAAGAGCACCGGCGGAGGGGCGTTCAGCTCCGTCGGCATCACTCAGCCCACCTTTGCGAAGGCCAATGGCTCGGTTTATTGCGCCTATCAGTTCTTGGCTTCCGAGTGGCAGACCGGGGATATGTACAAGCTGGTAGTGGGCGGCATCACAGCCACCATCCACGGCACCACGTCCTACGTGCCCACCGGCGTTTGGAGCAACGTCGTCGTAGAGACCGAAGACATCAAGAACGATGTGCAGTATCTCTATGCCGTAGCCGACGGCGGCACTGCCTATCCCACTAAAGTCATTGATAACTCTATCCTTTCGCTTATCATGACCAAACAGAGCGGCGGTGATACCAGTGATTTCGATAACAGCACCGATTCCCTGGAAGCCATCGCCGACGCAATTGCCCTCATTCCGGCATCCACCGGTGTTGGAACGCTCCAGATCAAAACCACCACTATTGATCTCCAACAGGCCGCCGGGACCTATACCCTGTTCACCGGCACTACCCAGCCGGTGATGGTCGAGAAGCTCACCCTGGCTTTACCCAATGTGAACGTCTCCGACGACGCCACCATTACCTATATCACCGTACAGACCGACCATGCCACGCCCCAGGTCATTTTCAACAGCACTACCGGGGCCAAGAGCAACCTGACCGCAGAGCAGCAGCTCTCTTGGGATGGGCCGCCCATCTATCTGCCGGTGGGTAAGGCGATCCAGTTGACGATTGCAGGCGGGGCGGCAGATGCCCAGACGGTCTGCAATGTAGCCGCTGAGTATCGGGCTGTTGCCGCCGGCGGCACCCTGAGCTAGAGCACTCAGTTATAGGAGGACACCATGGGAGTCTCGATCGGAGGACGCGAGCAGTTTAACAACAGTGACATCAACAATCCTGACATCGACGGCGGGACGATCGATAACGCTACTATCGGTGGTTCTACGCCGGCAGCGGGATCGTTTACCACTATCAAGCAGACTACCGGAGCCGGAGACGGGAAAATTCCTGTATCCGATGCTTCCGGGAACCTAACCCTAACTACATCCACCGGCACTGGATCGCCGGTAAGGGCTACCAGTCCGACTATCTCTTCCCCCACCATCTCAGGACATGCCACCATTGAAGGCGTAACTCCTACTGGCGCTACGGGAACCGGCAAGTTTGTTTTCGACACCTCCCCCACCATCTCCAGCCCCACCATCTCCGGCAACTACAACCTTTCTGTATCCACCATCACATCTTCCACCACAGCAGGAAACTATGCAACCTACATCATTAACGCTAACTCAGGCGATGTTACTCTCACCCTTCCAAGTGCCGCAACATACACATCAAGGCGCTATACAATAATGCGAATAGACACCTACCAACACTCTTCGTCATACAAAGCAATGGTTGTAGCGGCATCAGGTGAGACAATAAACGGTATGGGACTCGTTAACCTTGCAAACTTCGACAGCATTACCGTCCAATCTAACGGAACTAACTGGGTAATTATAGGAGGAGGTATGTCATGACAACGTATATCCAAGAAATACTTTTATCAACCGAACCCGTAACGGCATACACAGTGGAAATGCGAGGAGAAAAGTATGAAGTTGAAACAGAACAAGGAACTAACGTGATAGACAACAGAATGCTTCTTATGACATACGACGGAAATTTCTTCACCCTTACACAAGCTCAAATAGAACTTGAACGTCAATTCGCACAGGAAAACAACGTTGAAGACAGACTTAACGCATTACTGGCATTCTTTCAGGAGGAATAACCATGATAACGAATATCAATAGAAACAGCGCTGAGATAATGAAAATCTTCGAAACCCGCACCGCTCGATACATAGACGGAAACGGCAACGTCTCTATCATGAAGTGGATACCACCCTTCACTGCCTGCCGTGCTTTAACTTCCACTGCCGCAGTAGCTA
>Ga0209204_1002605_pt1 | contig 14534 bp, 19 predicted proteins | sample AD_JPNMR2_MetaG_FD_184425 | JGI IMG/M metagenome (GOLD analysis project Ga0209204, IMG submission 184425) | Active sludge microbial communities of municipal wastewater-treating anaerobic digesters from Japan - AD_JPNMR2_MetaG (SPAdes) (version 2) | ecosystem: Engineered > Bioreactor > Anaerobic...
TGCCCATAAACTCTCTCGTTCGTGTTAGGCGTATCTACTATTTCCCAGCAGGAATTAAGAGGCAACTTGTCATCCAGAATAGCGACAAGCTGCCCAGCAGCGTTCGTCATAGTGCCTTCATACCAAGACATGATTAATACTCCAGCCAGATGTCTCCATCTTTCCCATCATAAGGAGATGGAGAATCATCAGAGATAAATATTTGATAACCTACTCCACTACCCAAAGGAATTTCTTTCCAGTTTCCTTTTTCCTTTACATACAATTTATTGTTTTTCTTATCTATCCAAATAGCTCCATTGTCTCCTTCAGCATTCTTCGGTGGCCTATCATAAAGCAACAAAGTATTTTTTAAATCTTTAATATCATGTTTAAGTTGATTGATATTTACAGTCATTTTTCTTTTTCTCTCAATTCAAGTTTGTTCCAATCCAAAAATAATGGGTCATAAACAGATATAGCATACGGCATTATGTGTTGATAAAGAAGGTCAGTATCACACCACACACTAATATTCTTTTCCTGACATCTTCTGAAGAACGATAAATCTTCACCGAGAAGTGATTCCTTATCATAATTTAACATTCTCTCATAATAAGGTGGTTTGATTCTTTCATACACACTTCTGGAAACAGCAAGCCCACCACCACCGCAAACATCTACTTTTATCAAGCCTCGATTTACTTCAAAATCTTTATCAAGATTATAAAGACCTGTTTCTTTATCTAAAGTCCATATAGACGGATAACCGCTATTCTTCAATGGTGTAACACCACCAACAATCTCTCTTCCAGTTTCTAAATCAGCAACAAGCTTTATTAATGTCTCTGGTGGATAAATCTGGTCAGCATCTATCCAGATAAGGCAATCATCACCATGTTCTAAAAATTTTTTAGCTATCTCTTCACGCATGGTTTCAATCAATGTTGCAGAACTCATAATAATGTGTATGTTAAACTTTGTAATAGATTGAGCTATCATAGCTGTCCAAGAGTTAAAGAATAGAAAAGGAATATATGGCCAGGATAAAGGCAGGCCGATTGAAACATTCTTAATTCTTTTCTCTGGAATAGTTATCATAGCTTTACTTAAAATTCGTTAGCATTATCGAAGCCCTGTTTAAATAAAGCAGACGCCGTTATTTTTTACATGCATATTATTCTCCAGTTATCTATATAATCTAACACCTTTTTTTCTATAGAATAAATTTATTCCATTTAAAATAAATTTAGATGAACTTTCTCCAGCTATTCTAAATCTAAATAAGCCACCTGTTAATCCAGCCGACAAAGCCTGTCTCAATAAAAATTTAGCTTCTCCACCACAATAAGTATCTTCACCACAATAAACAACATTTTCACTATCTTCTGGCCAACAATACAAAGGAATAGTATCAGCTAAATGATAGGATAATTCATTAGAAAGATAATTCACACCAAAATAAATATTAATATCTCCTTGTCCATCAACATAGTAGTTTATTTCAGCATAACGCAGTAAATAGATTAATATTGCTAAAGAATATGTTGACCTAACATTGGTAAAAGAAAACCACCCACTTTGAATAATAAAAGGAATAGGCTTCCCATCATCACTTGATTCAGAATCTAATAAATAAATAAAACCATCGCTGCTTCCAGCAATTATTTTAGTTGTCCCATCATCAGTATTTTTATATTCAGCCAAACAGGTTAAGTTATGATTAGGGTAAACAAACTCTGTCCATCCAACATAAACAGGCATATTAAAAAGAGAAATAGGTTGATTAAGATTTAAAAAAGGAACTAATAAAGTTCCAACAAAAATTTTGGGAGCAAGATTAGGAATATTTATTAAAAAATATAGTTGGTTCTTTAACGGATAATAAACTCCTGACCAACAGTCTTTATTACCTTCTTTAATATATCCTTGCTCAATTAATTTAGGAGCAACGGTTTTTGAAATAGGAATTAAATCAGTTCCATCAAAACTATACCACCCATTCTTTGATAAGAAAATCACTTTATCTTCAAGAGTAATTATCTTACCAATATTTCCGACATCATACTTAGAAGTTGTTAACCTTTTTAATTCAAAATCACCATAGATTGTATAGAATTTAGATTCTTTAAAAACAATTAAAACATCCTGCAAAGCAGTTATACCTGTTATTTCTTCTCCATCTCCTCTATCAAAATATTCATAGTTTTCAGCAGGAACAGCATCACCATTACCTATTTTAGAATATACCACTAAAGATTCACCATTAGTTTCAGATGGGCAATTGGCATAAAAAACTCTATCTAAATACATTGTTAAATATTTAGCATCTGGTGGAACAAAATTATCCCACTCTGCTAACATTCCTAAAGAAGCATCAGCAACATTATCTTCATAGTCTGTTGTTTTATTGTCAATAGTAGCTACTAAGTAAAAATCGGTTGGTATTTCACCAGTGTTTAAAGCAAATGTTCTGTAAATTTCTATCTTGTCAACTTGTGGGTCATCAGACGCTACCACAGAAACTTTTATCTTTTTACCTGAAACATCAATTATCTCTGAAATTTTAGAAGGATTACTTCTAATATTAAAATTATAAGATAAGTAAACATAAACATAAGCATACTTACCAGTAAGGTTTCCACTACCACCTTCTGTAAGAGTTGGAGCTTTTGCTGATGGGGTAATACCAACACTATAAACATTCAATTCGCCATCAACATCAGAAATTTTTATGTTGTAATCATTTCCATTAGCACAATAGCAAAAACCTTTGTGTGTTAAAAAAGACATTTTATTTTTAGAATAATTTGTTGTCAGTTGTATCCATTCTGTCCCATCATAAGCCCATAAATTAGTTGTGATTAAATGAGTAATATCATCAACTGTTCTTACATTAGCAAGAACATAATTACCGTTAGATGAATAAAAATTATACACATCCTGAATAGATTTACCTTCGTCTGGAGAAGTTGCTATTAGTTTTGTTATTCCACCCCGTTTTGATAAACCTTTTTGAGGAGTAAGTTCTACATTCTGGGCAATAGTTAAAGCACGAGGGTCAAGCATATTTTCAGTAGAGGATAAGTCTAATCCTAAACTAAAATCGTTAAATGTTTGAAAACCAGAAACATTCATTCTGTTAATACATCCTCATTCTGAAGCTGATTAACCATCAAGAAACTAATTAAGTTTCTTTTATATTTTTCTTCTAAAATTAATAGATATGAAGGAACATTCTCGTCTTTAACTTTTGCCTGTATAACAGTTTCAACAGCCAAATATGGATACATCACATCTGGAATATTTTCAAAAGTTGGTTTAGGTATATATTTAATTCTATAGCAATTGTTAGCAGAAACAGTTGGAGTAGGAACGATTCTTATTTGATTATTCTCAAAGAACCAACCACGCAGATTATTTGTTTCATAATGATTTTCTATGTCAATAGGAATATAATCAAAATTAGTTGTATGATTATCCACAGGAGTTATAGAAATAATTTTAAAACAATCCTCTGGTAAAGGAATATAAGGATTATTTGCTTCAACAGATAAATAAGCAGTCTTGTTGTAAACTGGATATAATAATCCCCACAAATCATTGAAGATAAGAATTAAAGCAATTTCTGTGTAAACATCTATTTCATCGTCTGTCCAATAAGATGCTTGTGGTTCAGCTATTAATGACCTTACATAGTTTCTAAATTCATCTATGGTCATTAGATACTCCAAATTCTGTGCCTTGCATTCCAAGCTGTTTCAACAGCCTGACGAATTAATCCTTCATCTTCTTTTTCATAATCACTTCTAACTTTCTCGTTCGCTTCATCAACCATCCTTAAAATTTGAGAAAGCGGAATCTCGCTTAGATGTTTTCTTCTTTTCAGTGTATAAAGAACCCGCTGGTCTAACGGGTGATAACCAATATCTCTGTCTTTCTCGTCTCTTTTAGCCACAACCATAACAGTCGAACTTTTTCTTTTATAATCTTCATAACTTCTTTCATCTGCTTTAGTATGAGGAACAAGCCACCAACGAATTATCCAACGATGTTTTCTTCCATCCCAAACACAAAAATAATTTTTGTCTATTAATTCTAACTCTCGTTTAAACCAATCAGGAACAATCATTGCTTCTCTCCTTAGGAGAAAAAGGGGAGCGTAGCAATCCGCTCCCCCCATACACAAAAAACATAAAAATTAAGAAGTTATCTTAGTTAGTTTTCCGTGAGCGTTTCTACAATCAGTGCCAAGATTGATGTAAGTCTTGAACCAAGCTTCATAGGAGTCAGAACCAGCCACACCCTTAATTATACCACCATTTTTATCATCCCAGGTCAAAGGCAGCAAAGTATAAAGTTTAATATGATTAGGAGACAGGAAATATACATACCCTTTAGGACATTTAGGATGCACAAAAAATGGAAGTTCAACTGCACCGCCAACATACTTAATAGCTTTCCAACCAGCCGTATAATTAACCGTATCAAGCATTCTTTTTGCCTGTAATACAGTAAGCAATTTGTTGCGAACAGAAGGAGTGGTAATAACTAAACTCGGTGGGTCTCCAGCAGAAAGAAGTTCCATTGCATCAAGAGCTTCCTGAATAGCAAGCTCACTAAAAGTAGTAGTGGAAGAATCAACATACGATTGCCATTCACGACAAGCAGTAGCATCTATACCCTGAAAATGCAGTGTTCCAGGAGCATTTCCAGCACTAACAATACCATCAATTCCCATTATCTCACCAATATCATCAGCAGTAGAAGAATAAACACCATGACGATAAATGTTTGTGTTAGCAGCAAGATTGGAAACATCTGGAGAAACAACAATTCTTTCCTGTGAAGGGTTAACATCTGTAATGGTGTATTTAACAGTAGGAGCAGATTCAAAAGAAATAACCATACCTTTTCTAAAAAATTTAGTTACATTTGTATCAGTATCATTAGCATTACCACCAGGGTTTTTAATTTCAACATAATTTTGTGGGGTTGTTCCAATCGCATTCTTTACAACGCCAAGAATACCTTTACCACCACAGAGAAGCTGCCTATCAAGGTCAACAGCAAAAGCATTAGTTGCACCTTTGATTTCATTAGTCATTAAATCAACCCAGCCACCCCTGCCTTCCGAAGACTTCATTGCCAAACCATCAATAGCAACTCTACCATAAATTTTCTTAACCTTGATATACGACTGGTCATAAGTAATTTTTTGAGCTTCAGGAAGCGTGTAATCACCGGCAGCCCTTGCACCAACAGATTCAGTGTAGGTTAGCTGCAACGGGATAATAAATTGTTTCCCAGCAAACGGAGCAGTCTTTTTTTCAAAGAATGAGTAAAGCGGGGAAATTTTGGGAACTTGATTCACTATAACAGGTGAATAAATATCCTTTAAAACTTTTTGAACATCTTCAAAATGTTGCATTTTTTATTCCTCTTCATTAGTTAGCCTAGCTAACTCTTTTAAATAATTCTTAGCCTTCTCAGAAACATTATCAAATGTAATGTTTTCTTTTTCAGGCTTAGAAACAACAGGCGTGGTAGTTGCCCCAGCTACTTTAACTTTCGGTGCAGCCTTTTTAGCTGCCGTTTGTTTTGTTAAATAGCTTTTAACAACTTCGTCTTCAAACTGTTTCTTAAGCTCAGGTTTAGCCTCGAAGACTCTCTTTATAAAATCAGCAGAACCATAGTAATTGTGAGATGCCTTCATCACTTCTTTTACAGGAACTTTTCCACCGGTCAAAAAATAAACAGATAAAACTTCTTCGACCGTTGACAGTGGGTAAACTTCCTGTAAACTTTCAATCTCTTTCAATAAGGCTTCCTGTTGCTTTTTAGTTTGGGTCTCCATATAAACAGAAGAGAGTGCGTTAACTTTCTCACTCATTTTCTTCAGAGCTGTTTTTAAAGCAACTGTATTTGGGTCATCAAGTTCGGATATTTCCAACAATTCTTCAGGAATTTGACCATCAACAGGTCTTTCCTCAGAATTGGAAAGTCCCACTTGCTGACTTTGCAGTTGGTTTAAAGCAGCCTCTAAAGCTTCCATTTTTTTGGAGACCTTTTCTCGCTCTTTAGCGACCTCTTCCATCGCCTGATAAAATCTCAACCCTTTTTGTAAAAGAGCTTGTAATTGCTCTTCATCAAAATCTTTAACATTAACTTCAAGACCCTTAGACTTGAGAGTTGCATCTTGTTTAATTAAATTAGCAATTCCCTCAAGCTCTTTTTTAGTAGTCTTTACTTCTTCCTTTTTTTCTTCTTCGCCTTCAACTTTTTTATCTTCTTCTTTTTTTACATCTTCGGTTGAAGTTGATTCTTCTGTGTCTTCTTCCTCTTCATCAACAATATCATCCAGTTCACTCAAATCAAAACCATCATCTAAGTCTTCCAATAAAAAATCTTGCTCTTCGCCCATTATTAAAACTCCTCAATGTTCCCTTCAGCACCAGCACCGGCTTGCCCTGCAGCAGGGGGCTGTTGTGGTGCTTCCTCAGGAATTGATTTAGGTTGTCCACCAGCAGGTTGCTGCTGTTGAGCAGCTGCTTGCTGTAATCTTTGTAAATGCAGTTGTATGTGTTCCTCTAAAACATTTTTCTGCAAATCATTGTAATTATCATACTTTGTAGATAACCTATCTCTTAAATGAATTTTTAGATGTGTAATATCATCATCTAAAAAATATAACATCTTCTCAGCATGACTGATGTCAATAATTGCTCCAGTCTCTATTTCATAATTTTCTTTAATTGCTCTTTTTTCGTGAATAAGCTCATCTTCATAAACTCTTTTAGCTTCACCAAATTCAAGCAACTCAAGAATTGTCTTAGGGTCTTTAATTAATCCAAGCTCGGCAATACGAATAATCCACTCAGTCCTTAAGGCTCTACTTTTCGGTAAAGAAGTGTTTGTAGAAACAAAGACATCTGTATTTCCTCTTAAATCAGCACCCTTAAAATGAGTAACTGCTTCTTCTTTATCTCTACCAACAAGTTTTATAAGCCTTGGTTCAATATAATTTTCTTGAACTAATTTAAGTAAAAAAGACCAAGCAGGAGAAAAGACACTTTCATCAACTTCACTAATCAATGGGTCAAGTAAACTATCATCTTGTTCAAGAAGAAGATTTACTAACACACCAGACGCATGAGAAGCTCTTTCTGGTAATCTACCAAAACTAACTTCATGCACACCGGAGATATTTTCTAAATCTCTCTCCATCTCGTGTTTCAGTGGTAGAGCCATCGGTGGCGTGGGGTCGAGTCTCAACTGCTCAACCCTTCCATATTGCGGATTATAATAAATTGCAGAAGCAGAGCTGTCTTCAAAGATGGTTTTCTTATCTAAAGGCGAGCCTATCGGAACAGCTATTTTCAACTTTGAGGCTCTCTCCACAGATGAACTCAAGGTGCTTATTAATCTATTGTATTCTTTTTGTGCGGGTAATAAATCTTTAAAAACACTATCATTAAGATTTATACCTTGTTCATACAAATCAAAAGGAATTAATCTATCATCATAGCAGAAGAAAGGAATTGTTTCAAAATCATTTGAACCATATTCCAAAACTTTCTTACCACCAACAATAATATACATGTTTGGTGTCCACAACTCATATCTAAAACAAGTGTCTGTTTCTGATACAGGTGGACTCGTCAAACCACCATCTTCTTCATCTAAACTCACAGCGGTTGGAACATACAGGGTGTCAATTGCAAGCTGACTTTCTACCGCTAATTCATCAACAGGAATATTATAAGCATCGGCCAATGCTTGTCTGTCAACTGTTTCACCGTATAAGAACCATCTCCATTTTTCAGGATTAGAATAAAGAGGGTCGGCTCGATAGTTGAATGGAGAAACAACATCCATAGCTACATCTCCAGTAACTTCAACGGCAATAGTTGTAGCTATGTTTGTTTTTTCATCAACAACTCTTTCATAAGAAACAATACCTTTTTTTGTTTCATCCCAATACACACGAATACATGCTCTACCAATAGTCAATAACCAAGAAAAAAAGTCTTTCCTGATTCTACGAAATTTAATCTTGTTTGACAATGCTTCAAGAATACTATCCCCAACTTTAGCAGCAGCTATATCCTCATACTCACGAGTATTTGGAATTACTCCAAGCTCTGGAACGGTTGTCTTTATCTTAGCCAGCATTTGCCTTAAGATTGGTTTTAATCTATTAATAACAACCCTTCTTTTAATTTGTGGAACAACTTGTATCTGCTTTCTTATTCTGTTGTAGTCAACATATTGATAACCTGCAATCCAGGCTAAAATCTTTTTCCATCTTGGAAATTTATAGATTACATCAGGATGCTTTACCCAATACTCTTCAACTTTTTTAACAATATAACTTTCGTCTTCTTCAGTTAGTTTTTGTCCATTTAATATTTTTTGTTCTATATCTCTAAAGTTCATTTATTTAGCCTTTTACTTCTTCTGTCCAATCATCATCAAAGCCTTTTAAATCTATTTGTGGTTGTGCATTCTCAGAAGAAGGGACTGCATTAGAAAGATTTTCATAAGCTTTATATTGCTGATAATCTTTTGCCATAATTTTATCAACTAAAACATTTATTTTTTCTAAATACTCTTTCTGCATTTCCATATTCCACTTTACCAGCTCACTGATTACACTCTCTAAACTTTCTTTTTTATTACTAACTTTTTTAGTGGCCATGTTAATCAAATTCTCCTAACAAATTTGTTTGGTATTTTTCATTCCACTTTTCTTCTTCCCAAAATTCTTTTTCAAGTTCTTCTGCTGTCTTATGCTTCTCATCTAAAATTGGTTTCTGCCCTTCTCCAGGTTGAGGAAAAATACCAATATCAAGAATATAGGCTAAAGCATCAACAATATCGTCTTTCTGCATCTTACCAAATCTTAATATCTCATCAAGTAAAGCATCCATTCCAGTTGGGGCAAACAGCATGTTTCCAGACTCAATCCATCCTTGCAGGTTCTTTACTCTCATTTCTTTCGGTCTGTTTTTATGTCTAAGTGGAACTAAAATATTAGCTAATGCCCTAACATAAGTATGACTGTTTTCAGCAACCCTATTCATCTTAATCATCTGCGGAGCAATAAAATTAATTAAATCTCGATATGTCTCAAACTTATTTTCTTCAATACCAATCATCACTGGCTGGTAATAAGAAGCAATTTCTACCAACCACTCAGCTCCTTTTAAATCACTACATTTTCTTCTTTGGGCATAGATAACATAAAACTTTCTATCTTCACAGGCCTCGACAACAACCATACCGTTATAATCGCTTCCCTCTGTATCTTTTCCGGCTGGGTCAAACAACAAATAAGTTAGCTTATTCTCTGGCCTTTGACCTCGTCTCCAATATTGTATCCACGACGGCTTCACAAAGCTGGACTGAGAAGCGAACGGGTCGTTCAACATCTGTCCGTCAAAGAATTCCTGTTGTTCTTTTTTAATTTTGTGAAGCTTCTCTTCTGGAAACAATGTTGGGAATGTTGAACCCTTTTCATTAACGGGGTCTTCCCAGCAACCATAACGGAGATAATGATAATCGCCTTTATGTATCTCTGTAAAAGGATGCAGTCGGTGTTCCTTAAAATCTTTTTCTTCTAAACCAAAAAATTCTCTTAAAACATATCCATACAAATCATCAGCAAACCAACGAGTTCCTAAAAGAATTTCCCAGCCTTTTGATTCCAATAAAGAACGAGCTAATTTCCACCAATCAATAACTTTGTTTACCTGTTCTTTAGTAGAAGAATTTTCTCTATTAACTAAGTCATCGCCAATGATTATACTATAATGCTTTGAAACTAAATTACCTTCAACTGACCCAGTTTCAATCAAAGTATTTCCAATTTTTATCTCGCTTGCTGTCCACCTTTCTGCTTTAATCTCTGGGTTTCTTGGTAATTCTGGAAACAAGCCTCTAAGTAAATCATTGAACTGCAAATTATATTTTATCTTCTGCAAAAACATTTGAGCATTAGCTAAAGTTGCATTAGTCAGAAGAATTGTATCACCTTGCTTTTTAACAAGATTATTCAAAATTATTTGTATTGGGTAAGCAACGCTGGCGATATAACTCTTTACCCAACCTCGTGGACATAGCAAAATAATTCTTTGTTCTGGGTTAGCATTATTCTGAATAAAATCAGCAATATGCTTGTGGGTTGGTTTGTATAAATCTTTATATCCTGGCGTTGGGTCTTCTAAAGTTTGAAGCACAACACGACACAAAAAATACAAATCAGTAAGACATTTTTCACGCCAGAAATTAATGTCTTTAATTTTCTCTAAACCCAATTATTCCTCTTTTTTCAGCTTTGCTCTTTCTTCAGCAGATAGATTTAGCCCTCTCCTGTTTGCTTCTCTCTGAAGTTTAGCAAACTCATTGGCTAACATTTCATTCATTGGTTCATCAGTTATAGCTACACGCATCTTTATTATTTCAGCTCTAAGCTTATTATCTTTCCATTTTTTTAATTCTTCTTCATCATAAGGATAGTTTAATCTCCTTCTGCCTTTGAGTTTTTTTAATCTATCCTTAACAGCTTCAGTTGCTTCAGAAAAAATATCACGATTTTCATTGGTTTCCATTAGGTTCTCCTAACATTTTAGGTAATTCTTTTACCTCTTCAACATCAATAACCCCAGCATCTGCTAAAGCCTTTGCCATCTCTGGACTGATAATAATGTTTACAGTTCTGGCATCGGTCATTTCGATTTTTTCTGGGTTGTTCGGAAGAGCAATTTTTGCGTATCTGTCTATATATGTTCCTCTGGTAAAATAATCTGGAGTAGCATCTTGAATAACAGTTCCTTTAGCAGAATATCTTTTTGGGTGTTTTGCTTCCAAACCTTCTTTTAACTTCTTAGCAATATAGCTTTCAGTAACACCTTCTTTGGCCAGAGCATTTAATATTGCTTCTCTAATCTCATCTTTTCTGATTAGAACAGAGCCATATTCTTTATTAGCAAACCCTGCATCAACAGCAGACTGACCAATTGCTCCGGTAGCAACCACACGCTTAATAAAACGCTTTTCCCTACCGGTAAGTATTTTTCCTAATCTTTTTGTTTTTCTTGCCATTACTTCACCAGCGAATATATAAGAACGCCAGCAAACAGGCCGGCTGTTATTTTGAGAGCTTTATTATTTTTCTTTAGCTCTTTCTTAGTGCTTTCCATAAGTTTGTTTTGAGCATCTAACAGATAATTTGCATTGTTAAGTTGTTTTTGTAAGTTAACAACGGTTAAGTTTAGATTATTATTTTCCTCAAGAACAGCAGGATAAATAGTAAATTTATAATAATCTCTTTCCTGACTAACTAAAGAAAAAGACTCTTTCCAAACATCAATCTCTTTAAGATAGTGTTCAACAACTTCTTTACACTCTGCCGGTGTAGTAGGCCTCTCCTTTTCTAACTCACTTATTAATTTTTGCTTCTCTTCAACCTTTTTTTCTAAATCAGCGGCTTTTTTTATTGCTTCGTCAATTTTATTTTGTAGTTCAGCATTCTTTTTTTGTAACTCGGTATTTTTATCTATCATATCATAATAATTTTTATAATAAATATCTAAAGCATCCGTTAATTGATTTATCTTATTTATTAAGTTATTCTTTAATATAACTAAAATAATTAATATAAATATTAATAAATAAAAAGTTTTTTTATTAATCATAATACACCTGCCCCCACCTGCAAGGTGAAATCCCGCTGGAAATAGTGTTGTTGTCAATAGACATCCAGCTCTACCCTTGTTAAGACATAACTATCTCTTCTCATTATATATATTATAACATGTTTTCAAACTTTTGTCAAGTCTTTTTTTTAAATATTTTATTCCACAGATATGTTATACCATAAACTATCCAATCCCAAACCCAATTTAAAGCCTTACCAACAGGCTTGGCCAACACACAACCCAGAATTAAACCAATCCAGAAACTTATCTGGGATAAAAATAAAAATAAATCTTTAAGCAGTTGAATAAGCATTTTTACTCCTTTCCTTCCAACAAGTCTATGATGGTATCACTGATACCAACTTCAATGCCACACAAAAGATTTCTTTCGTCAACAGTGCTTTTAGGTGTGGCAATATTAAAAACACCCATATAAATTTTCTTTCTTAATTCGCTAATCATGTTTGGGTGTTCTTTAATAAACTCTTGCATTGCTTGTTTACTTATCTCAAACCCAAGATTAAAATATTTTAAATCTTCTTTTTTCATCTTTCCACAGTCATTCATTTTTTAACTCCTTTATTGCATCTTAATTGAACTTTCTTCTTTTTCATTTCTTTTCTCCTATCAGGTAAAGCTCGGCTTCTGCCAGCCGACGCTTACATAGTCCTTCCAATTTGACTCCGTTATCATAAACCCATCTTAAAAATTCAGAAGCAATATCACCGTCTGGATAATTACCTGTTAATTTTCTTCTTAAGTTAGAACGATTAAAAGCCTCTAATCCAATATTATAAATAAAATCAAGAAGAGCAGCTAACTTATTTTCTGTTAACTTTTCATAAACAAATTCTGGGAGACTGTCTCTTAAACCTTCTAAAAAATAAAGTAAATCTTTTACAAGAATTGCTTCAGCTTCTTGTTCTGTAACACTCTCAAGTTTTTCATGGCCCTTTATCTCATGACCATATCCTATGGTTGGATTACCACCAGGAAATTTATATGGTTTACTTCTAAATCCTTCATGGACTTTAATCATCTCAGCAGCCATTTTAATTGCTAATTTTTCTTTATCTGTTAGTTGTATCATTTTTCTTCCTCAAATTTATGACAGTTAGGACAGTTAACTAATTTAAACTCCTTTGTTATGTCTGTATTTGATTCAATACTATCACCATCCATAATATAACCACTTCCATTACATAGTTCACAGGCAGGCTCTTTCTTTTTTTCTTTTGTTAGATTTATAATCTCATCTGTTAGATTTATAATCTCATCAATCAGTTTAGTTTGCTTTTCATACTGCCTCGTTTTTTGAAAATAAACAACAGCACCAATAAGAATGTTTAAAATTTTTAATCCAAGATAAATAATACAAAAAAGAATTAAAGTTTTTAACATTTTTTCTCCTTATTGTTATTATTTAATAAGCATAATAAAAATATTACAATCAATAGCTTAATAGAATATTCAAAAGCTTCAACTTGGGGCAGACAATAGAAAACCATAAAAAAGTAGCCTGTAACTATGCAAGCAATAATAAATAAAACAATAACTGTTAATAAATCAGCTTTTCTTTTCATTTAATTTCTCCAGCCTATTTATTTTTTTAATCATTTTATCAACTCTGTGCTTCATTTCTTTTGCTGCTTCATACCACCAGCCATCATAATCTTCAACTCTAAAAGTATCAAGCGAGTTCATAAGAGTTTCAGCAAAGTTTTTCATATCTATAAACAATTCCTTCGACTCATTAATAAGCTTTTGTTCATTCATCTCTCTATCCTCATTATGTATATTATATCATAATTCTAATTATTTGTCAAGATATTTCTTAATATACAAAAATCTGCAGTTATTGACTACATATATTAGACAAAAACATGCGGTTAGTCCCCTCAGAAATTTTTTCATAGAAAATATGGTGTAGGTGTGTAGAGGTTGTTCCTGGCGGCTTGCCAAAAAAAATCCGGTCAACGGGTGATGGTATCCCTCTATCAAAAAATTAATCATAGTAAATCTATCGGATTAATGTATTTTTTGCTATGCTAAATAAATCCGAGTAAAACTATAGGATTAATAGAATTAATAAAAAAATAGAAATAGAAAAATTTAATCTGTCCCTTCAACCTGGACAGAAAGTAAAGCTTTCTGGACAGTTAGCATCAGCTTATTAATTAATACTAGTATTTATATAAAATTAATAGTATTTTTTAACAAATAATAATAAAGAAAAAAGTAAATGGAATGTATCTATGTTATCTAATCTATGTTATCTATGTATATATATATATATTAATATATAACAGTCATGCCATAATATAATTATATATATTAATATATTTATACTTATTATTAATATGTATTAATCTTATTAATCCTATAATATTAATAGTATTATTTTTGAGTATAAAAAAAGGACGGGATTTTATCCCGTCCTTGTTAAAACTGATGCTAACTAACTGCTAATCATTCAGCATGATTAACAATCTCTTTTTCGTACCCTTCTTATAGTCGATTTCAATAGGTGATTTCAATAGGTACAGTGCTATAATAATCATCATCAAATTCTGGTCTATCTAGTTTTTCTGGAAATTCTCCGCTCTCAATAGTCTTAATAGGTTCTAAAATTTCAATACTGTAAGCTTTTCCTTTTTTAATAAAAGTTTCAATTTGGTAAACGTCAAAATAAACATAATCAACTGACTGAGTTCCAAACGTCAAGTAATCTTGCAACGGGTCTTTTTCTATAGCATCTAATCCAGCCTGGTCAGTATGAATTATTAACTTGTACCAGCCAGTATGATTATACCAGTCAGTAAAAACGACTAATCCGATTAAATCATAGTAAAT